>Ga0210059_1004320_pt1 | contig 22898 bp, 11 predicted proteins | sample Ectturendosymbi2_FD_188042 | JGI IMG/M metagenome (GOLD analysis project Ga0210059, IMG submission 188042) | Ecteinascidia turbinata endosymbiont from Florida, USA - Sample 2 (SPAdes) (version 2) | ecosystem: Host-associated > Tunicates > Ascidians > Unclassified | place: Key West, Florida...
GGTTAGATAGATGCACTGAATGCAAACTAATCAGCTCAGCTGTATTGTATGTCAACAAATGTAGTACACAGGCCCGTAACCAGCTTGGGACACCAGTGGGGACGAAGAGTTTTCTGAGAGTGGCCTACATTTTTTAAACTGTTTAAACTATGTCCAACACATTTTTTCAGGTGGGCTTCTCCCCCTGGTTACGGGCCTGGTAGTACAGCATCCTCATTATCTGGAATCACCAAAAGTGCCATAGGTTTGAAATCATTAGAATTGTGTTGTAAGCTATCAATACCACCTACCGTAATCGAAATGGAATAAAAAACTTTCCTATATCTGAACTTCGTAAGAAATGTAACATGTAAGGAGTGTTTTTAATTCCACTGTGAACTACAGAAAAACATTTCATTCCGAGATTTCCGACGATTCTCGTCGTAATACACTTTTCACTGACGTAACGTGATTCTCTGTCATTTTTGCAGCGTAGAAACATGGCTCATATTCCAGTTAGTATGAAAGCAGCCCTTGATGTTTATTTGCGCAAACGAAAGTTCTTTACTCAATATTGCTCTATTTATACATTCACTGCTGCCAAAAAAGACGCTGATGTTTCTAGTGTAGGAGCTGGCAATTTTTGGGGTGCAAAGGATATTTTGCCCATATTTTCCTAAATTTGTCCGAAAAACTTTTATGCGACGAACTTCCTCCCTACAGACGCTCTTTAGGTGTTGGTACATTATATTTTCCTCTACCAAGTTGCCAGAGGCTTGCAAACAGAAACTTTGGTACTTAAAATTTGGTTTTTGATAACTCAGGAAAAGTACGCTGGACTGTGCAAGAACATTGCCAAAACCCAGCTGGCTCAGTACTTTTGAGCATCTGCCTCAATTTTGAAGTTTGGCGTTCCATTCACACCCCAGCTGTTGCAGTCAGCAAGGAACATCACACCGAGCTGAGGTACGCCTAAAGCTGGTATGTATCATATTATAACTATGCTGTGGGACTCACAACATTGTCTGTCCGAATATCCTTTGCACCCCCAAAAATTCGCCTGCTCCTACATCTTTAACATCTTTAACCGAAAGATTACCTTCTACCAAACACAAGTCAACGGTGTCTACAGTCGTGCCAGACACGTGGAGAGCAATCTGATAAATCTGTGCAAGTTGGTCAATGATTTTGAAATGCGCTGGAACGCCGAACTGTGACGGCTCTATCGATGGAAAGCATGTAATATTCTGGAAGAACCTGCACCAAGTGGCTCATTGTATTTCGAATACAAAAAATTGAAATAAAAAGTGCTGATGGTTGTAGCAGACGCACAGCAAAGGTTGACATTTGCTGACGTCGATTCACACGAAAAAGAAAGCGACCGCAACGTGTTTGCAAACTGTAGCCTTGCCCAATGTTTGAATATAAATAGTTTAGATCTTCCATCCTGTAAACCTCTTTCTTGAACGGAAGAACCACTACCAAGTTTTTGTAAGTGACACGACTTCCTCTCAAGGATAATTTAATGAGACCGTTACGTACACAGCAGCTGACAACAGAGAAGCGAATATTCAATTATTGAGCCAGAAAAACAGTAGAAAATGTTTTTGGGATCATGTCCTCTCGCTTCAGGGTTTTTAGAACACCATTGGCCGTGAAACGCAGCACCGCTGACGAAGTAGTGAAAGCATGCACAGTATTGCACAACATGTTACAAAACGACTCGGCGTACTGTGAGGGAATCATGGGTGATCCCGAGGATAGAAACATAATTTCATGACGGAACGTGGAGGTATGAAAAGGGCGCCACTGCCTTTGTTTCACTCAATCGCTCGGGCAGATTTCATGCCTGTAGAGCAGCGGATGTAAGAGAACGATTTGCCGCACTTTTAGGCAGTAATGGTGTTGTGCCGTGGCTGCAAAATTTATTTCTTTAATGCTTTGCTATCAGTCGTTGAGCAAACGCATGTTGATTGGTGATATGCTGAGGCACACATTCAAGTAATCCCGTATATGCAGCTCTATTCCATAGTAAGGCTGCACCAAACCAGCAACATACCAAAAATACAAGGCGGTCAAACGGCAATTAACCGTCTGAAGTAAAAGCAGGATGTTTTCTAAGATGTTTAGCAGCTTTGCTTTTAACTCAGCTTGTTTGCTTGTTCTATCATTCACGGCGTTTTTTCATTCTTTGCTTGCTGCTTCCATAGCTGTAACTTCTGTTTGTTTTCCTCGCTTCACTCGTTTGAAGTCCCACGCTGATCACGTTCAGTTTGTAGTGTTGACAACAGTTTCAAGATAACAGTTGTAGTTTTCGTCCGTGTTGAAAACTTTTTGGCATCACCTGCCACACTTTCGAAGAGAAGGACCATTGGATCTTTTGAGATCATTGCGATTTCTCAAAAAATAATGACTGTGGTGCGGACCACCAACTGAGTTTTACCCAAGTTGTACTGCGTTCATCTGATCAAACGCATGTAGTTAAACAGGAAAGCAGTACGTGTGCATTACTTACAATTTTTGACTGATTGCATCCAGTACGTCATGTAGTGGATCCGATCGACGATTCTGCAGCTTCGCTTGTCCAATTTGGTTATCTGCTACAATTAGGATTGTGTTCAACGCTATCTTACGACTAGCAACATAACAATACACCCCACCAACTTACAAATATACATCAACAAAGCCTGTACAATTGTACAGCATGAAAATATTTTCATCAATAACACATCGACATCAGTTGTAGTAGCTTACCTGATACTCCAGGTCACTGGTGATAGGTGACTCTGTATCAAATCCTTCAGCGTCTATTTGAAACAAGTCAGAAACAATTCGTGAACAGCAACATCAGCTCCAGCGGCATTGCTACTTCTCTCAACATCTATGTTAGAAGTGGTTCTGCAGACAAGAGTTTATTTTTACTCGCAAGCATTCGACATATGGGACATTTAAACTCAGCACAAAGAAATAAGGCTAACCCAGATTTTGAGGTTGAAGGTAAGCATATGGACACAAATCTAATCTCGATTTTTGTAGTGCAAGTTAAGCAGAAATCCTACTGCTCAAAAAATACAAATACGAAACAGTTACTTTTGCACTTTCAAGTTTTTTAATAAGCACCCAAGAAAGTCAGTGATGGGAATAAACTCTGTTGGCAGAGTGGAAGCAAGAGAACCTGATCTGTGGCTGTTGTTGATTCTTTTTTAAGAAACATACTAGCCTGGTAGTGCTTTCCACTGCTTTTTACACTCTGCTGCAACTGCAACCATCTCACTTGAAAAATAAAGAATTTCGACAACAGTTGCATGACCAAAACAATAGAAAGCAATGTTAAGATGTTAAAAGCAAACTACACCGAAGCAATGTCACCAGTTTTCAGATTGTTAGACATATAGCATTTAAAGACAATACCTGATGAGTTTTTGAAAAGTCGAAGTTGTGCAACATCATAACTTTTATTTACCTGGTTTGCTCTTTACTAATATGCATCCAACACCTCTCAGTATCATTCTTTCTCTGTAGCTAATCAAGCCTGTATTGTATAAAGTTTTCTTGTGTTTGAACTTCTACAGTAGTATCAAAAGTTAATCAAAAAGCGCATTTTGAAACTTCTCAGCACAATGCAATTCAAAAACGCTGTTACAAATTGATTCCTCTCCACCTGCCAAACACTGACATATTTTTAAAAATGATAAAAAAATAATTTCCACAAGTGAAGTATTATGTCAGCAACTGTTGACTAAGCATTTTTTGATTCAGCATGCTATTAAAACAATCTGTCAATTTGAGGATGTAGTTCTGTATGAGTGTATTATGCAAGCATCATTTTCCTGAGCTACTCCTAAAGTTTTCATATGGGAACCCTCACAGTTACACTAATAAAAACAAGACCTCAGCTATCACTGATATTTTAACTGAACACTAATTGATTGGCCCATTAATATCTCACAAAAAACAATTTTATGTCTTTGATCACTTAATAACATTAGTCTATGAAAACATTTTACTCAGTGTACTGTAACACAATCCTATTTGTTCCCCAAAAATGTAAAGGTGCTGAATCCAAACAAAAATTCCAGAGTTAAATTAATACACAAGTGTTACTGTGGAGTAAACCTTTACAGTGTACTGTGCTATTAATTTTTGCAACAAAAAAGACTATACCAAATAAACAATACCAGTATGTACATATTTTGAAGAATTTGGATGCAATTCAGTGAAAATGCGAGTGCTTGGTCCATCACTTAATTAATGAAATGCTGTAAATCAACATAGAGTAACTCAATAACATGTGATTCATGCAATGAAGATGAGTTCCAACTTGTGTTATTCACTTAATTTAATAGATATGTTTATGTGTTCATGTGATAGCAATGTGTTCATGTACTATAGTAATAGTAGTATATTGATAAATACAGTCCACATTCATAATACTGCAGCTATCAGTCAGTTAACCTATTGGTATAAATTAATATGTAAAACAAATTTGTAGATAAGTACACAAGATGACGAAAGTTCACTTTGAAACAATATTGGTTTCTAAAGAGCTGAACATTGAATAAGCCACTCATCAGCAAATTACAATAAACTCAAAACTGTGACTATTTACAGTAAAGAAATAGATAAGCAGGCCAATGCAAGTCTTTTTTGCCAGCTTCAGTCCTCTCCAGCTGTAACATGATCCAATATTTTGAACTTCAACTTGACATTAAAGTAGGCTATTATACGTGCGCTGTTTTAAATACTTTTATGAGATGATTGAAATGGTAGATGGGTTGAGGGTATATTTTGCTGAAGATACAGTACAAATAAAATATGGGAAGATCAGTACACACACTCTTGTTTGCATTTATTTCTGGGTTGAACAACTATACTGGGCCTTAAAAAATATCAGACCTGCCTGAATTAGATCTTATCCCGTTATTATTGTCATGTATCATAGTAAACTACCTTTTATGAAAAACATTTCAGAAACTTTGCTGTGAAGATGCCACAATAATTGTATTTGCGATGAAAATCCTGTAACCTATATTAAACTCCTGTAGTCAGCAGTCTAGGCTATATGTAACAGAAGCAGCAACTCCTTACACCACTGTCAATTAGAAAAATCTACAAATGTTCAAAATAACAATTTGGAATATCAGATAGCAAAAAACACTGGTGTATGTCTGTACTAGGACTTTTGAGGATGTTGGTATAACAGGCCATGTAGCCTCACATCTGTCTTGAGTACAAGTAAGCACACAACTTTGTTTAGATTCTAGATGATTGGGGAGGGTTAGGTAGGCTATAGCCTGCACTACATATTTACAATATTTATATAGAGCCTACCTTCCCGTATGCAGGAAGAGGAATGCTGGATTGTGTGGTGGCATTCAAAAGGTAGACCACATGCTGTACCAAAACCCTTTCAAGAATAGAAAAGTTGGGAGGCCTATCTCATCTGATAACCATTGAAATTTCCAATGAGAATGAGTGACTGATGCCTGACTTCCGCGGCAAATTTGCTTTTTTCAAGGTAACTGAAGCAAATTTTTGATTTCTTTTTGGCTTAACCTACAGCCAACTGCAAGCAGACAAGCCACAACATGCTTGAAGTCACCACACTTTACCTGTGTTTTGGGACTTGTGCTGATACCACACCGCAAATGCCCAGGCAACCCACGCGAAACACATGCGAAGAGCGAACGCGTCGCTCCTCGAGCAGCAATGGCACGACACTTGCGAAGCGAACGCGACGCGAATTCGGGGATCTCCGTTAAACATAGAACGAACCAGCTCTCTCGCGACAATTTCGCGTGCCGCGTTTGGTGTAAACCGGCCTTACCTGCATCGGCGCGGTGGGAGCAGGAACCCGCATTGCTTTGCATGCGGGGCAGGTTGTACTTGGTGTTGGTGCGGGCGGGTTGAGAAATTCTTTGTGCGGGTAACTGAGTGTTGGTTGAGCCAAAGCACGTGAACTTAATCAGCTCAAAAATCGCAAAACACGTGGATATACAGTACTAGAGTTGTTTGCCAGCATTGCGCTTAGGACCGTAGGCCTGCAGCAATTGTTACATTATGATGTATTTGTAACAACCCATTGTTGCGAAACATCAGCTCAGACTCTTGCCATGTGGTGGGCAAGTGAACATTTTCCAACGCTGCCGTCGTATTTGGTGAGGAATAATTCAGTGTAGCAGCACTTCTAAATGGATAAAACAACGCTTAACGCACAGCTAGTCACAACGGGACTGAAATGTGTTTTTTGTCACCTCAAATCTGTTGACTACGAAAGAGCAGATCTGTGGAAAGTTTTGCTTTGGTTGTCAATGAAAAAGGAGTAGCTTGATTTTGCTGCGTTAGACTTGTCTTCAGACGTTATGATTAGGACAAGTTTTGCAACTTTTTTTACAGCTTCTGAAATACTCAGAATTTATGTAGTACGATGTTTTAAGCTGGTTGCAGGAAATTTATATTGTAACTTTTTCCTTTTTCACATGCAGCTTTTATCAAGTAGGCCTATTGCGTAAAATGTAAAAGTGTGATTTAAAAAACATGCTTGAGAAATATTTCAGTATAGTTCTGTTCTCTTTGATAACCGATTCGAACTGAATAATGACCTAAAAGCAATTGTAGAAATGACCCGGCCAAACAAACATCAGTCCAGAACTGTAGGCCAAATTGTTAATTTGCCAAGCAACTTCATGCACTGCGGAGTGAAGTTTTAGCATGCTACGCAAACTGTTGGCAAATAAACGCCATTTCTCACCAGATAATGTTTGGAAATATTCAGCATTATATGTAAATAAATCGCTTGAGTAAATCACTGTCGTTTAAAATGCTTGTGCATAAATGCAACTTTTTACTGCAACTTTTGTTAAAAATAAATGCATATTTCTCACGATTTTATTGCAACAAAAACTTGCCCTAGTTATGAGTATTCGGACAGGTGCGGGTTCGATACCAAAAAAGTGCGGGGCGGGCGTGGGTTGGTCTGCGGGGTGGGTCAGAAGTGTGCGGGTGCGGACAAAATTTCTCAAACTCCTGCAGGTGCGGGGCGGGTTTAAATTTAGCAGATGCGGACACAAAATTTCAACCAGCGCAGGACTCTAATATTTGGTCAGCATGGCAAGGTCACAGTGTGTTAACTTAAACCTCATTCACCTTGAATTTTGCATTAATTGTCAATGGAGAGTGGCCATGCATTCAGAGCAGTTTTGCCATACAGTCAAAGCAGCATTATATAGTATGCTAGTACAATGTTCACATTATACAGAAGAATGCGTAGTTAACAAACCTTGAACTTGCAGCCCTGAAAGCATTTTCCTAGTTAGATGCCTACCAGCTAGCTGTCCAGAGTTCTGGATGAGCAATTCGCATGCCAGTGCATCAGAGCTGTGACTGCAGCATGTCATCTGCAAGAAAACTAACAGCAATATTCTACCTACGAATCTTCGCCCAGAGCCATCACAAAAACGCAGGTAAAAGCTGTAGGATAAACAAGAAAAACAACTGTTGTTATCCAAGACAAAATTTCCGAAAAGTCTCTTCGTTTTGGAAAGATTCATCATTAGATGAACGTCCAAGCGGTACGTGGTACTGGCGTGGCTTAACAATTTTTAAAGTCACGTGGCGTGGCTGGTACATGGAAAATTTTCCAAAACCATACCGTGCGGAACGGAGTGCTGTTGACATCTCTAGTCACAAATGATTAGAGCTCGACCGATAAGGTTTTTTGGGCCGATACCGATGTTTTTCAATTTTCATTGCCGATATTTTTGTATTCCTCAAGCAGTATCCATTTTGTCTCATGAGGCGAAATAACCACTCCTGGAGCTATTTTGCCTTCAGCCAAACATTTTCAAACCACAGCTGAAAGACATTACAGTGCATCTTTTTCTTCAGGCCACATAAACAAAGAAAATAATTTCACAAGTTACAATTATTTTATGAGGCAGGATATACACTTCTGTTTTGCCTTGTGAGGCAAAATATACACTCCTGGAGCTATTTTGCCACCAGCCGAACATGTTTGGCTGAACTGGTCACATGACAAGTTTGGACAGCTTGACTGTCTCTGTGGCATCTGTAAATGGGTCAGTTTGATAGACAAGTAATGTTATGCTTTCAGTGCTGGCAAGTTGTTAGTAGCTTCTTCCTTGCATTGTGTGAACTGTAGGCTAAACCTAAACCCTTGTTTCTTTACGTATTGTACTTGACACATGACCATTTCAACCAGCTGTGTTTGACTAAAGGATGGTTTAATCCGTTGTGCCTACTGCATTCCATAGCAGTTTCTAGGACTCACAGTAGTCTAACTCTAAATAAAAAAAAGCACAAACAGCAAACATGTGTTGTGTATAAGTGGGCGTACTCCTTGTGTAGCCATCTGTGCCTATGCTCAGATGTCATAAGTAAAAATCAATGGGCGATGCATTAAAACCATCACTTCACTGCGATGAAGAACCGTACATCAAAATCTGCGCAAACCTTGGTGCTGCTCGCTGTGACGTAGGCACTTTTTTGATGCATGCTGAACGCAAGACTGTCTAGCCTAGAGAGATCTTGGTAAAACATCCAACCAAGAACAAACACAGTAGCACGTAACCTGGTTGATCGCAGGCAGTCATCTGCTTACCGTGCCAAAACCTATGAGCAAATGTTACATCATGGAGTGTTTTGTCGGGAATGTTGCCCAACGGTCTGTATGCGTGAAGGCTCTGTGCGCTGGTAACAGGACAGTGCATTTGTGTTAATCAATCAGGGTCAGAAACGAAGTAGCAACTTGGGTTTCCGAACGCTCACAATGCAACACTTTTTTGAGCAAATATTGTCGATACGATACATTGGCAACTTGTCATATCGGCAGATATATATTGGTGTGCCAATACATTGGTCGAGCTCTACAAATGATGGTGGCAGTGTTTCCTTTGCTGTGGTTTTTGTATTCACAAAAAATCAAAATTATTTTTTCAGTTTTTGCTGTAATCATCACAATCAATGATAATTCGTGCTACTTATTGTAATTTTTTTCCGGCGAGGCGGAACTGATAAGCTGCTCTTATAATGCTGGTATGCTGATTTGTTGTGCTGAGTGGCATATGTGTGTGCTGTGTAGGCTAATAGCCTATTTCATGGGTGGGCGTGGCCAACTTGTCTTCGACTGGGATCGACTAGAAACTTTCTTGTTAACTCGTGATCGACTGGTCGGTAATAAAGTCACAAATACAAAATGCCAAAGTTGAATATCACATGTGCAAATACAGTATAGGCCTACCATTGCCTTAGTAAGTGATGCACAGACAGAAGCCAAAGTGTCTGTTATGCCTAAATCATGATTGCCATGCAATAATAGAAAAACATTACAATACTTTCGTGGCATCTGCCAAACTAGCCTATGGTCAGCCATCACAAGAGGCACCATAAGAATATACGTGACCAACCAATTGTTGGATAATTTTTATGTACTTTCTGGATTATTGATTGAAAAATGTTCACTTTAGGTATCTTGTCAACTCAATGCAAAATCAGGCATGATCGACCAAGTGACACTCAGCGATCGACCTGTTGGTAACCACTGGTCTATTTCAGTGTTTAAGCTACGTTTATTTTGGTTAGAATTTTGAACATTGTTCCTCAAGTTTTATACAGTGAACATTTGCTAAAGGACAGTTTGAATTTATTTGTAGTTTTTGTAAGCAATGTAGTTTGCTATATTTTAAATGCACACTGAACAAATTTTTTTCAGTCAACACCTACAAGTCTTTTCCCGTTTAGAGCCGGTTTCAACAGTTCTTTAGCTCGATCTGCTGGCGAGTGATGGCCATATAGAAAGGGGATGTATTCTACCCCAGGTTGGGGTTTGTGGGTGCAGAAATTTTCATCAATTTTTGTTTTTTTATCCATAATTTTGGCTACAGATATGCTAGAAAGTCATTCAAGGGCTCTAAAGACACATATTTTGGCCTAGTTTCTGAAAAAATCTTGAGCCAAAATAATGGCTCATTGGTTGGGGTCCAGGGCCAGGTAAAGGTGGCCAAAAAATGCAAAAACACCCCCACTTGTGGCATTCCCCCCTGAAAACGCCAAACTGAAAACGAAAAACTTTTTTTTCAATTTCAACTAGAAGACTTGCAGGCTGAATCCATAGATGGTTTGAACAGCTCTCTAGCTCTAGCGGCTGGCGAGTTATAGGATTGCAAAGCTTTGCAAAAAAAGTGGCGCATGCGGGCAGTACGCATGATCAGTTTTTCTGTAATCAAGCCTAAAATTAGCAAAGTAAGCCAGCTGCCAGTATAACAATTAATCTATTTGTAAATCTTAGCATGGCAGCTGATTCTGATTACTATACCAACAAGCTGTATAAGCTTTGCGGAGTGCCCCAAAAACAAGGGGGCCCGGTAATGGTCTTTTTGCCCCCTGTAAAAATTTCTCTCGAAGGCCCTGGAAAGTAGGGTTGGTAATATGGCTTGTGACAATGCATATGTTTGGTATTTCGTGTCACCAAACATAGTCTTCATATCATATTGTCATCCTAATATTGCTAACTGCCTGTGTGTTACTAATCAGTCTTCACAGTTATTTTTTATGTTGCTACTGTCATTATGTCTTCAACAAACTCTGTGGTAAGTGCCAAGAAGTGGTGCTTACACTTGGGTAAATTAAGTTAACCTTTGGAAATTGAGTATATTTTTTCATTTCCAAATGATCTTGGAAACATGCCATGCCTACTGTGAGATTTTGTAGCGATCCACAACTAGTTTCTACCTAGCTGTGAATCTTCTTGCTGCGTATGAATTCAAGTGTTAGCCTATTTAGCATTGTGTCTTATGACCACAATCCCTGTGTTTTTTAGGTTCTAATCCTATGTTCATTCCAAATGGCTTACTGAGCCAAAAAGTATGCCACTATCTTGACCAGGGCCATACATTGGAAGACAATGAGGTCCGCACATTTAATTGCTTACTTCGATCTTAGCAAACTAAATTTAACTTAACCTGATGTACTAAAAGTGTTCGAATCCAACCGCAATGGTAACAGACGTGATAAAGTGGCTTTGAGGACCACCTGCATCAAAATTTTCAAATTCAAATGATCAAAACAAGGACAGGTTGTCAGTATGTACTGTAGAGTAGGATACTTTGTTTTACTACAGCATAAACCTAAACTTGGCTGCACAAAATCTTTGTCTGGGCCGCATCCCGGCCTGCGGGTTGGACAAGGTGGTTTAGAAGTAGCCCTCATATGTCTTGCTATTCTATTGCAGGGGTGGCCAACCAGTCAGAGACCAAAAGTCACATTTTTTACTGTGTTATAGCAAAGAGCCACATCATGTACTGTACGTTATATGTTATGGGCGCACATGAACATAACCCCATCTTTTCCTCACTCACATACATACTTTTGCTTAGCTAGATTTATTGTAATTATCACACACCACCAACATGACAATAACAGAACTTTACAAATCATTTTATTGTTATGTACTTATTATTTAGTAGGACTTCTGGTATATAATTACGTAAGAGCCGCATGAAACTGGGTGAAGAGCAGCATGTGGCTTGCGAGACGTGGGTTGGCCACCGCAGTGCTATTGTATTCAGTGTCAGCGCAAAATGAAAATGAGTTTGTATTTTAATGCATTTTGACTTGTTGCAGTTAACTGCAAGCTCTGAGTGATAATGCTTAAGTAACTGTTGATTTTTCAGGAACTTTTATTTGGTTGTTTTTGAAAAAGAAAAAAACTTTGGCATTTGTCTGTTATAAGTGACAAATTCTAAAAATAGTTTTGAAATAATTGCTTTTTGTGGAGGTGCTGTGAGTACATAAAAGATGTATTTTTATGTGAATTTGAGTTGTGACGAGGTAAATCTTCATACATTTGAGTTTGTCAAGTGAAGGGTTTGGCTCGTTTTTGGCCTTTTTTAATTAAGTGTTTGGCTTTTTTCAGCAAGTTTGTTGGCCTTTTTTGAAAAAATAAATCTGGCAACCCTGGTCTGACTTCTTTAGTCCGAAAGGCTTGGCTGTGGAAAATTTGTCTGAGCTGCATATTCAGTACAAATCTTTTCTGAAAAGAGTATGTAACCATTCAGGGTGTACAAAATAATGAAAAGATTTTGCTGTTGCCCTCAAATGATCGATGTTATTGATAAGAAACAAATGTATGACAGTGCACTAAGGGGAGAGAAAATGCTTCTGAAGAGCAGAATTGTATTACATTGATGTTTCTGATGAGTTTTAATGTTTATTTTGTGTTTGGTCATGCCAAACACACATATTTTGTGTGTTAATGCCTTGAAAGTGCTATCTGGCTTTTTTTGCTGAAGAAAGTTTGGCAACCCTTCTCACCTTTACTCCAGTGTCTAAGGATGCACAGTCTTTAGAACAGATATGATAAGAACATTTTTGGGTTTGAAAAAACAGTCTTACTTTCAAATTGGTACCAACCTTGTTTGTGTGTCATTTCTAGCTAGTTGTATTGACAAAATATGAAAAAATCAACAATAAATCACAGTGGAGTGTTGGTCAACAATAAAATCACAGTTAATTGTGACTTTACTTCTCTAAATTTCTCTATAGCCTGGATATTTGAACTTAAAGGCAAGTTTTGTAGAGAGATTTTCTGGTGATGCCATTATAAAGTTGTTTTGATGAATGAATTCATTCTTGTTTTGTGAATTGAAAGTTCAGTGTTCATATCTTTTTAGAACTGATCTGGAAATCTGGCTGTGCTAAGCATAATCTATATGGAACATAAAAATGGTTTCTTAAAATTGTTTAATGATAATATGTTGAGAAAAAAATTAACAATTCTGAAGTTAGTATGTGGAAGTGCATAGAAATATTTTAAAAAATTTAAACTGATGTGTCATATGCAGAAACCCTGCTGTTAGAATGTGGAAGGCCTAATCACAGGCAAGCTCAGCCCATACCAACTTGTAGGCTACCATAGGAGTTACATTTGGGGCATAAGAATCTACGGTGTGTTGTTGTTTGTGTTATGCCACATGATTCTTACATTTTGGCCCATTTCCATGTGATAAGCTAGGCATGAAAATAGACCAGACTAGAATCCATGTCAGTGGTCAACTAAGAAGATATCCTAGTTGTTAATATGTTTCATAAGTTCAGCACATGTGGCATGTTATGTGTTATTCACTTCACCACAAAGTTACTGGCATCTGAGATGTTGAAAGAGTGCCGAAACTTGACTCTTAGTGGCTTCTAAATAATTGAGAGATACTTCACACAAAAAAGTCATAGCAAAATTTGCAGCAATTCCAGTGCTTTAACTCTACTGGTTGAATAATGGCCTTTTTTAGTCATTTGCTAATTGCTCATGACATGGAATTTCTGAATAGGAAGATATGTCTTGACAAAGCCGTGATTGATATCTCATAAATGAATGCCTTATGCTAGTCTGTCATGAAAAGTAACAATTTTTGTTAAAGCATGTCACGAAGGTTCAATGAATATTTTTCATGGGGCATGACATTATAAAAAAACTCATGCATACACATGCCACTAGATCAGTGTTGCCCGACCTTTTTAGGCTTGGAGCACCCTACAGAAGAGAAATATATTTTACGGCACCCAGTGGCGACTCCATAGCAATCTACTTTAAAGTTTGATGACATTTTGAAATTGTATTTTTAATGATACTGTGGGGGCAGTGACTTAAATGACAGCTACGGCTGTTGCTTCCTGTCCCTGTATTCCTGATGAAGTATTATGTGCTTGGTCAGGATGCAGAAATAAACTGAACTGAACTGATACTGTATATGGAAAACCATATTAGCTCACGGCACCCCTGAGTATTGTAAATGGTACCCTAGGGTACTGCAGCACCCTGGTTGGGAACCACTCCACAAGATGCTATGCAGTTTATGATTATTGTGAGTAGTTTGTGGTTTACAGCCATGTCAACTATGTCAACATGTTATGATTAATAAATGTTTGCAACAATTGGAAACAAAACCAGACTCTAATCTGAAGTTAGGTTTACTTCATTTATTTAGTAATATGAATTTCCAAGGTTATACTAGGCTTTTGCTTCAAATTTACATTAAAGTGTTTGCTACATTTATGTAATGATTCTAGTTGAAGCATTTAGGGATGTACTGGGAAAGTTTTTATTTCCATTGGGAACCTAATTTGACCAAGAACATAAAATACCTTACTGGAAACAGAATAATTTCAATACCTTGTTTTGTAGAGCTCTGCAAATTTATGCAATATGCACTGAAAATCTCAAAGCTTAAGCAGCAACACATTCCACCCTGTAGAATTTTGACTTTTGGAGCACAAGGCATTTTGTGAAAGGTTGTTTGATTTGTGTAAGACTTGAAGTTTCACTTGTTTGTTGAAGTTAATCTCAAATGTAACTGGAAATATTTGTATACCATCGCAATGCAATTGTTCAAGTGATGTGATAACTGGAAATAAAACATCAAAAATATGGTAGTTGGATTTTAGAATCTGCTGGAATTACCTCATTTATGAGCAGAACTGGAAATAAATCCCAATTTCTAACCAGAATTGAATTCTGGTACATCCCTAAAAGTAAAAGTGCTTAATGATATCCATCCTTTTGATGCTTAGTACTGGAGAAGTTCACCTACAAAGTGTTTTTGATTTCAGGGTGCTCAGAATGAAGTTTTGGTGTTTGCTCATTCTATTGTTAGCATGTCAACATGAGCAGCTTAGGTGTGTTTCGGTAAGTACAATCCAGGTTCATGACTTGTACTTGTACGACTTCTTTCACTTTCCAAAGGACCTTTACCTGGTCATTTGATGTGTGACTTATTGCTGTTGGTTGGGCGCTGTTGTTGGCCAGTGGCCATACCTTCGCAGAAAGTGGAGACAGCTGTGATGATGCCCCAATCCACCCTTTCAATCGTAATTAAAGGCCCAGCTTATTTTTGAAGGTTCAATTGCAAAATTATGCTGTATTCAGTTACCTGTTACAAAACAATGCTGTTTTAATGTCATAACTCGTATAATGACAAAAACAATACTTTGTTAACGTCAAACAATCAATGTTCTACAGTCGTTACAGTGGCTTCTGTTTTAGCCCATGCATGCAACAGATGCAGAACTGTAGTTCTTAACATCCATGGGCGCAATTTTGTTGTAAAATGCGGGGGGGACAGCTTGGTGTGAAACCAATATAGTCATTGGGTCTATGCAGAAGTGACATTTTATATAGGCAGATTCACAATCTTATTTCTACATGTGTTTTGAGAGCAACACTAATCACGCTTTGCTTTGTCCTTGCAGATGATTTACATATTAATATACCGTACTTAAATTTGTTGCTGGACACTGTACTGTAGTTCAGCCTGTCTCCATTAATATCGTATTTGGATGTAAACAAGCACAGCAATGTCGTAGAAGACGCCAATGGGGTTTTATCAGAGTTGTCACTTGGAGTGCAAAATTTGCTGAATCGCGTTGGTCGCACGTGCATATCACTTTTACAGTAGAACACTTCAGTTTTCATGCATTTTATAAGTGTGGGTTACAGCGCGATTTGATGTCTTCAAGTTTCTTAAGGTTACAAAGACGATAAATATTTTTCTTGCACATTTTCGTTTTTTGAAAAAAGCTACAAATCTTTTTTCAACTTTTCAAAAAATCTTTTTTTGATTCAACTGGGCATCATGCGGGCAGCCCCACCCCTACCAAAATCTCCATCGATATCCTCTTACCAGCAGCAAAAACATTTGGCCTAAATATAGCGCAGCCTACTTCACAAAATGGTTTCAATCTATTTTTACTGTTGGTGGGCGGAGGACGTATGCTTTCAATCTTCCCTTGTTGGCCCCTGCATACATACCCACACAGAGTTGTAAAAGGGCCTCATTTTGAAGCCTGAACCCGGCCCGAACCCGGCTCATGTCCGACTTTTATTTTTGAAGCCCAATTTAGGCCTGAAAGCCAAATTTACCGAGAGAGTTAAGATATGCGGAATGGCGGAGTAACAAAAAATGTTGTGTGCAGTTGCAGGTACACGGTTTATCACACTGAAAACAGCAACCACCTTGACCAAAACATTGGCATAATCTGGCACAAAGGTAGTATGTTTGTCAACGATAATGCTGCGGAATATAATGTTTCTCAAGAAAAAAAAGAAATAATCACGGAAATATCTACAATGGCGCTGTAGTAGGCATAAAAGAAACTTTCTAGGATAGCTCTGTAGATATGAAAAACCGGTTTGTAGGCTTCTCAACCCTGCAACGCTATCATGGGGTTGATCCAACCCCTTCACGCGTGCACAACGTCTGGTTCTTATCCAGGCCCATCACCAGGATTTAGCAGCAGGGGTGGCCAAAAACCAAAAGGAGGGGCCAAAAACAAGAAGGGGGGCCACATTTTAAAAATGCTGTATTGAATGTATGCAGCAACAAGGGGGCCAAACGTGAAATGGGGGGCGGGGCACCACTGCCCCCCCCGCTGGCGATGGCCCTGTTCTTATGTAAACAAACGCTACAGCGCTTTCAACGCATCAGTAGCTGCGGGTATTAGTCAGACAGGCGGTCTGGTGCAATCGAGTTTCTGCTCCTACGCAGTACTTTTCCACTGTTTGGAATAGTTGGTAATTTTGGGTTGATCCCACCCCAAGTTAGTGTCGACATCTGGCATGCACCAGGTGATATGCAGGGACCTCATGCTCCAGAAAAACACGACATTGGCCGCCCTGTGTGATCTTTGGAATGCTGAATGCAGCAGGCATTAATTCCTACATCATCATCAGCCGTGAAAATCGGGCCAGGAGAGGCATGGCTATCATCAACGGACGGTGTTTCCTATTGGAGCTGGGGAAGGCCCTCATAACACCATGGGCACGACAACGGCTGCCATCGCCTTTTTTACCACGCCAACTGAAGACCTTGATCACAGCTGTGCTTCTTTATTTTACTAACTGTGTGCATTTGATCTCCAACTGTTGTTTTTGTCTTGCTTCTGTTTACTAGCTGTATCATATGAAACAATACACATTCATTCATTCACATGAAAATTTGGCCATCTTTGGCATGCCTCCCATATACATTCCAGTTGCATTACAGGGCTATAATTCACTCAGGGCATGCTTCAGACACCTCGGTACCAGCTTGAACCAGTAAAAGTTCTTCAAGTCTGTTATGTTTGTTTAATAAAAATTTTTAGCTTAATCTTTTATAAAAAGTTCGGTATTTTTTAGTATTTTCCTTTTAATCAGTAACAGCATCAATAAACTATAACGTGACTTTGTTAATGCACAAACAAAGGAATAAGCGCTACATTTTCTGTGTAGTTTTTGTCATCAACCTAAATTGAAACAAAGTATTGTTTTTTATTTTTTAATCAAGGGGTAACATCCACCCCAGGTTGGTGTTCGTGTGACGAAAATTCAGGGTTACTTATCCAGGGAACAAGCCAAGAATCGCGTGAGTGATTGATCTTTTCGATGCAACGCCATCGCGCTAATTTCCTCACCGCTGTCGCCTTCTCAAAAATAGTGTGAGACTAATCCCAGCAGAGAATAAAAGAACACAGCTGTGTTTACAAACAGAATTACAAAAATCGCAATAACTTCACTCACAGAAGTTACCGCAGTGAGGACAACAAATCTACGTCACGAAAGAAAAAATTCGTTACTCTTAATGTTATAAAAACGTTTTGTATGCAGGCCCGAAATATTTTGACAAACTTAAGCCCGAGCCCGGCCAGAGTTATAACTCTGCACCATGTCAAACGTTTGACTTTAATAGTTCTATTTGCATAACGACACAAAAATATATTTGAGATTAAATCAAAGTGCACAACTGTGAATTGGCAAAAACGTACCAAATTCCAACTTCAACACGAAAAGAATGCCCAAGAAAATTAAATGTGATGTATCTGTAAAGCAAATGTTTCGCACTTGGATGAAAACATTGCTGCATGGTGGGTTTGATTAAACTCAAGTAAATCAGATGACTTAAGAACCAATGCATTCAGAACAAGCACAAAGTGTAAGAGTCACGGAAAAAATATCTTTTGGTGGTCACCAATGTCGCGACTTTACAAGAAGTGAAGATAAATGTATTTTTATCCTTATATCCGAGTCAAGACCTACGTTTTGAGCTGTAGGTCAAAATGTAGGTTACTTCTACAAGGTTTTGATTGAAATCCTGTTCACTAATGGTTGAAAACAATCTTTTGCTAAACTCCCCATCTCAAAACTAAGTCTCCATAATAGTGCTGCTTTTTGTCTTCGGCAAAAGCTTCGCAGAGATTTGCCTGAAAATCTAACTTTCTAACATTGTATGCACTAGCATCATTAATTTATACGCTGTCTGTTTCCGAATACGTGACAACCAACGCTACAGCAAAGCCAGTTACATTTCTGCACTGAACAAATCATGGCTGTACTGTGGTCTCTCACATGTGCAGCTGTAATAATCTCATTGTTACAAGAAAATAACCTTTCTAACAGTATACCACACAGGGAAAAACGTCGGACAGAGAAGTTAACCATCTTTCACGGGCTCTAGAAACTTGAAAAATGCTAAAAAGTATTTTATCGAAGCTAAAATTCATAAAGTAACAGAATCAGTGATACCACACCAACCTCTGTTTCAACATCAACTTGGCTATGTATGGCCTACCACCTAACATGAAAAGCTCTTCACACAAAACGTGACAAACGTCACTTATATTGTTGAAACCTCTCCAAATACAAATCTAAAGAGAAAATAGTAGGGGGGACATGCCATATTATGTCCCCCCCGTCTGAAAAAGTGGGGGCGACACGCCCTCCGTGTCCCCCACCAAATTGCGCAACTTGGCCGCGTTTGGAGCCGCGGGTTGGACATAGCTGTCTTGCATACTACGCGGCTCGCAAAAGAAGGTTATGCGTGGCCCAATAGAAAGTGCCAAATGGCCCGCAATTGGGCCGTGGCCCACAGTTTGCCGACTACTAGATTACGATAATGGTTTCTTTAACTAAAAATAATAAAAAATGCCTGCTTTGTTCAATTACAACGTCAAGTGAAATCCACGGTCCCTTTGTTGCTAAAGGATGGGAAGTGGGTGTTGCAATCTGTTTTTTTTTCGGTCATAGACCGAAATGTTTTTGAAATGACCGAAAAAAATTAGGTCATTCCGGTTAGAAATTCAGAATGTTTGAAAATATAGGCTGAAAACATTTTCACGGCGAGTTTTAATACAAATGTGAGACAAATGACTGAAGTGTTTCAGCGAAAAAAAACAGGTTGCAATTGACCCACATTGTGAATCGAAGGCCGTATGTGCGATATTCATGGCAAATAGGCTATGTAGAGATACTGTATGATCAGCAACGTCATGTACAGGCAAATGTCAAACAAGTAAAATTTCATGCCGGCTCAATATCAAATGACCCCGTTTCAAGGAACCTTTGTGTTTTTTACTTTGTGCTTTACTAATATCATTGTTTTGATTACTTTTTTACCAAGGGCACGTACATATTACTGGTAACTTGAAATCTTATTTGGTGTTACCGTTACGAGACAACCACTGAATCGAGTTGACTTTTGATGTCGGAGTGTAATAAACTGTATGAACTTAAATGCACCTTGCTGAAACAACACTGTGATGAAATTCAAGCGAAAAACAATGCCAGGATCTCTCAAATTTCTCAAATACATAAAATTACTGAACGATTAAAGAAAAAAAGACTTTGCCTGTTAAAACGTTTGCAATCGCACGGTGACAAGATTCACGCTGCAAGGAAAAGATTTGCTCTGGGTGATCAGAATGATCCCGTAGAGATCAGTCATTGCGATGCATCGCTGAAAAAACAATTGCTAAATCAAGCAACCCATAAAAGTGGTATGCAGAAAAGCATTCGAAGTTCGTCCCATGAGGCTGAAGTAGAGAAGCAAAACGACCGAAAACAAACGGAGGTGGACGTTTCAGAAGATTAATGCATCAACCAATGATGAAAGTGACAATTGTAGTTCAACCTGGGACCGAAGGATCTGCTGTAGTTGCAGCAGTATTGTTGCAGGAAAGCTCACTCCTATCGTTGAGGTTCACGAAATCAGAATGTTTTATGGCACGCCAATGCGGCTAGACCGTGGTTGATTTGGTTATTGAAACGGAAAGCAATGGCCGTTTTGTGGAGTAAGAAGAGGCCACTTACCATCTCTTTATCTACGCCAGTGGTTTTCAGCCTGGGGGTCGCGACCCTCGTGGGGCGTTTGCCTTTTTCTAGGGTTCGCGAGAGCTTCTGCTAAAAATATTCATAGTTATTTCTAGATTTTATACTTCGTATATGGAACCACTTCTTGTCGTAGCGAAAAATAGGATCACCTGGCAAAAATGACAGCCTGCTTTTTCATTCAAAATTGTTTTAAGTGTGGTTTTATGACAATGACAGTACTGTTGCGTTTGGCAACACACGAATAGCTTGTGACGTAAGAATGTGCTGTGTTTGCAAATTAGATATCTGAATGCGTCAGCTTACTTGGGAGTTATTCTAGTTTTCAATGGGTTGTGCTGTGGAGTGATTTGTATACGACGCGGATCACTCTCACTGATGCTGCCATGTGCACGAATTTAATGAATGAGTCTTTATTCAACATAGTGATATCGTACGTTATTTTTTAGTCAATGTGGGTTTCTTTCTATTGTGCAAACAAAACTGCATTTCATAAGCCTGACTGGAAATTTTCGAAAGAGGGTCGTTTCGTTAGGTTAAATTGGGCTGCAAAATGGGTCGCTGCATAGAAAGGTTGAAAACCACTGATAACTAAGTCTTGCACTTCGACTTGAGATTGCTGTCGTAACAAATTATATTGGTGCAAGGCGCCGGAACATGACGAACACCCAAGATGGTCCGATCGAGCTCTCCACTACCGTTTGTTGTGGTATTATTTCGAGACGCTCCTCTCAACTACACTAAATATTTGATGATGTTGTTGTGAGGCTAATTGAAGTGTCATATGCCAGATATCGACATAAATTTTCTTTCAGACGTTAAGATCGAGTGCTCCTTGTTTCGCATTCTCCGTCATGTGACTTTTTGACCATGCAAGGGCTGCCTATGACAGCCCATTTACTACTTCTGGTGGTTTGCTTGCACTTGGTGCGGAAAGATCAAGCTTTCTTGACAGAGAAAGTTATCAGTCGTCAGTTTTTCAGCCAGTGTAAAGCCGAAAATATTTACCTCATGCATCTTTATCGTGGTTCTTGTGTTGCGTCAGCCGCTTATATTCAGTAAGTAGTGGTAAGAAATAGTGTCATGCAACTAGCAACTTGAGGCCATTTGACGTTGCACTACATCATATTCTTCTTTTGAGTCCGTTGTTCTAACCACTGCTTGGCCGCACTAGACCTCGGGGCAGATGTTGAGCAGCCATTCGATTGTCTCATCGTCCAGAACCGTCAGGCCGTGCAGTCCATGAGGAGGTCGATGAATTGCACATTGAAGAACAACATGGTCGACGGTTTGTTCTGCGCCACACTGACAGGCCGCAGAAGAGGCCCAGGGCCGGCCTTAAACCGATGCAGCTGCATTGGGCCCCGCGCCATGGTGGTTGGGTAGATTATTCATTTTTGTCAGATACGCCTTGCGCTTGAGAATTCAGTAGAAACGCCATATACATTTCATTGTTAAGAAAAAACGCTCTCGTCAGAACTAGCAAATTTCCTCTCGAACGTTAGCAAACGTGCTCAATTCTCGTGTTAATGCTGCACTGCATATTTGCGCTCTACCACGATCGTAACACGGTTGACTGAACACGATGGCGTCATAAAATCAATGCTCAGAGAGGCCCCGCATCTGCTAGGGCCGGCCCTAAGGAGGCCATATCCCATTTGTGCAGAAATGAGCTGAAACGCCCAACGCCGGTGCAGAGGCGGTTAAGTCGGACCCAGGCTCTTCTTGGGAGGGTCGCTCCGGGGAGTGGGTGCCGGTGTCGGGGATGAAAATGCGGAGTGTTGTGGGGCTGTCCGCCCACTCCGCATTCCATTGGTGATCCGCCCAGTGCGCCGCACGTATGTTGTTATTGTCAGAACTGATGAGTTGTTGTGCGGCGGGTACAAATGGGTGTCTCGATTTGAGGCGCCGTGCATTGCACTCGATGGACGGGTGAGCATTGAGTGGAGCAGGTGTCCAGGGTCCATGGCACGGCGTACTAGAGACAGTGTGGCTCCTTTGCAAAGAAGCTCAGCAGGTTGGACGCCTGCGAGCATGGGAAGGTTGTCAGCCGGTGTAGGGCCAGTGGCGTAGCGAGGTTAAATGCCGTCCAGGGCCCACCATAAAAGTGCCGCCCTGCCCACCCCTCAAATTTCCTTATAAGAATTTATAATGAAAGATCATGTTTCGCGCTTATTTGAAGATAAAGGATTAATAAAGCATTTCGATCAAACACTCACAAACTGAAACGGGTCTTGTTTTTCATTGTCAAATATGAGTCTTACTTATTTTCTACTTGTCGCGACCTTATTATTTTTTCTAATTTTTTTGCTTTCTTTACATATGTATATATGGCCCCAACATGATTCGTCAAATGTTCTTCCCTGTTGTTTTTAGTCTCCGGTAAGCCCACCGCTTGGCTTTTTAATAGTTTATTCATTCTCTAGGGGATCAGACAAAAAAATTAAGGCATGTGTTGGCGGCAGTAGCGGACACAGGCGTATTTGGTGGCTCGAGGATGCGATAGCGATCCAACGCTTCACAGGACCATATTGCGTAAATCAATCATTTCCGCATCCGTACATGTACGAGGAAACAAGTCTAAGCTTGGCTTAGAAGAAGCTTGAGTGATAAAACTGGTCAAACTTTAACACTGCACCCAGTGGCGTACAGGGCCGGATTAAGGGGGGGGCAACGGGGGCAATTGCCCCGGCCCCCCGCTGGAAGGGGGCCCCCCGTGATGAAATTTATTTGTTTCAAATAAAATACTCGTTTGAAAAATTCAGTG
>Ga0210059_1004321_pt1 | contig 22896 bp, 13 predicted proteins | sample Ectturendosymbi2_FD_188042 | JGI IMG/M metagenome (GOLD analysis project Ga0210059, IMG submission 188042) | Ecteinascidia turbinata endosymbiont from Florida, USA - Sample 2 (SPAdes) (version 2) | ecosystem: Host-associated > Tunicates > Ascidians > Unclassified | place: Key West, Florida...
TTTTTGACCGCCTTCAGCGCGCGTAACTTATGTAGGTGGTACGCGAGCACAGCATAAAACCTCGAAATGGTACGGGGGTGAAAAAGGTTGGGAAACACTGTGTTAGACCTTTTGTGAGTATTTTTGGAAATTTGGCCAAAAGTTACATTTGGTCCCACATTCCAGAAGTTAAACAATCTTAATGTTTCCATGTGCACTCCCACAAACATGCTTCCGTTCCTGACAGTTGTAAATATCCAGATTAACATTCCAAACCTAGAGAATGTGGATAGTCAATGACGCATAATGATCATTGTTTTGTCACCAATCGGTCGAACTTGTAGGTAATTTCCATCCATTTCCTGAAAGCGCTAACTGAAGCTCACGCTGATTCTGCTGAGCAGTATTGTAAATTGATTGACGTGTACGGTGAGATCATTCGACTGGTTGGTCTCCAGTACATTGAAATCTAAACCAGATATTGAAGATGTTTTTGCGGAATTGTTTCAGGAAAAATATTTGTTTATAAAAATAGATAAAAACAACGTTTAGCTTTAAGCACAAAGCTTTGGACGTTTGTGAGAGTTTGCCTGCCCATAGAGTTGATGAAGCATCTACCAACCCTGATTCAGCATTTCCACCTTCATTCGTTCGTCTTGCACAAAAAACAAGGAACCAAACAATACTTTTACAAATTACTGCAGTTTCATAAATCGCTAAACACTTTGAAATAGCCTACTACTACATCAATATGGTGGAGTGGTAACTTTTACCTTGCGCAAAAACTTAACACATCCCGTTATAAGTATAATTGAATAATGCATGAAGAAAATGTACTAATACTACCGACATTCATTTTCTAAATCTCTGCAGGTACAGGGCAAAGGAAAACATTAGTGGTTCAAGAAAGTAAGGAAAGCTTCCTCAATTTAAACATTCAGTTCTGACTCATAAGAAACTAAAAGCAATTGATGTAGCGTTGCATTAGCAGCTATTGAAAGATACAGCAGACCATGCGAGTAAACATATACACTGGAGTTTACAATATAATTCTCTCAAGCAAAACCAGTCTCACATAACTGTTTGAACAATGGAGTTACCCTGGGTCTAAGTTTAGCTTTGTAAGAACTTATTGTTTTTAGATTTTCATTGTCCAAAAGTACAGGTAAACACGCCTTTCATCTCCAGTAAATACTTTGAGAAAGAACAAACCAACCATAATGTTTATGATGAGACTGGAATGAATGAAACATGTAGTATTGCCACATGTTTTTAATCAGCTTTCCATGTTGGTTTAACCTTCTATAAGCTACAGTCACTACACTTTTGACAGTAAAATTTTAAACAAGTTAGTATCACAACACTACAAATCCTTGGTAGGGCATGTGCTTCAAAGTTAGGTTTGTTGCAACGGCTTTCTGTGCATGGCATTTTGCTTAAGGATATGTACACTGGGTAATTAGTAGATTTATAAGCAAGAATGGTAAGCTACCAGTTAAACCTTGCAACTACCGGTAGTAAGAAGCAAAATGGTTCATAAAAGGAAGGGTTCAATATTACTGAGTTTAAACCTCTTAAATTTTGATTGAGGGGCCCATATCTTTTTCAAGAATATTGGGCACCTTATCCATGTTGTTACCTGTTGTCATCTTACCTTTTGTCTGGGGCCCCTTGTCCATTGAATGCACATTAGGCAGGCTATTTATGTTTAACCAAAGACAAATAGGACTTCTTATCCCTTGATTAGGGGACCCTAGCATCTTGGTTGAGGACCTTTTACATTTTGACTGGGGCCCCTTGTCCTATGATACAGAAAGCTGTTTATATTTCATCATTTCAGTTTGGCTTCATATCTTCAGGTTGAAAATCCAAATGAGTTAATACATATTATTAATGACAACATAGAGAAAACAAATTAAGTTTTATTGTGTAATCATTATAATAAAAATACAATCATAAACAAAGTCTCAAATTTTTGAAAGCGCGTGAACTAAAAATGGGGGCCCCCTCAAAGCGCGTAAATTGAACATAGGGGCCCCCATTTGCACATCCTGCGCACTCACTAAGACAACTACTGGTTGGAATCTCTCTATTCGGAGAAGTGATCGCTTGTCGCGCAGTGTCATGCCCAGAACTCTTCACAAAATTCCCATCTCTGCTGCTTGTACGTGAGATTGTCCTATTTGGGTAATTATTCAAGATTCATGACCACAGGTGAGGACTGGAGCAAAGACCGATTTGAAAACTGAAACCTCGGGGTATTTGAATGCTCCGCTTTGTGACCACAGAGCTATAAAGTTGCTGCAGTATTGCAATACTGCCTTTGCTCTGCCAATCCGTACATCAATCCCATTGTTCTGACTTCCGTCTCTCGCAAACACCATCACAGTGTACTTGAACTTCTCCAGCTCCTGTAGTGTGTTGCTGCTTGCATACATTGATTTAGGTTTCGGGGAGACATAACACCTCGGACTTCTTAGTGTAATTTTCATTCCCGCTTGGTCGCATGCAGCTGCAAACCCAGAGGATGTACTCAGCACCAAATCGTCTTAAACAACCAAATGGCTGATCCTGCAGCTTCCATCAATGACATCCTCGTTGACTCGCCTATGACTGTTTATCCAATTCATATATAGATAGAGCATAATACTATAAGAAGTGGTGACAGCACACGCCCTTGTGGGAGGGCAACACACACAGTTAACGATTGTGATTTAACGACACAGACACAAACTTCTGATCAGGAATGGACTTGATTGCTAGCAACAGGCGGCCGTCAACACCATACTTGTTTTTGCGAGGTATATGGGGCGCCGTTCGTAAAAATATTATATCTGACAGATTTAGCACAAAAACTGCTATCTTTGCGCAGAGATAGCTATCTCTTTGCGCATTTAGCTATCTCTGCGCACATTTAGCTATCTTTGCGCAGAGATAGCTATCCCTGCGCACATTTAGCTATCTCTGCGCACATTTAGCTATCTCTGCACGCATTTAGCTATCTCTGCGTGCATTTAGCTATCTCTGCGTCTATTTAGCTATCTCTGTGCAAAGATAGCTATCTCTGCATGCATTTAGCTATCTCTGCGTCTATCTCTGCATGCATTTAGCTATCTCTGCGCGCATTTAGCTATCTCTGTGCAGAGATAGCTATCTCTAAAAAAAAGAAACGAAGCATACATACGGTAGCCTAGCTTTGGCCAGGATCACTGAAGAGAAGACTAAATTTTTCTTTAAACAGGATGCATTGCACCTTATTTTTGCAGCTTGAGCTGCTTTAAATCTCGCACCTTGACTTCGCATTTCAGTGCAGGAATGCTGGTTATGTTATGTGATAAGTAGGCTAGGTACTGCAGCTTATTACATATAGGAACGTATGCATCCTTCGTTTCTTTGATTCTCGAAGCAGTAGGGCTTACGGTAATAATGCTACTAAAGTGATGTGTGTTGCCAACGTTATTTACGGGAAAGAATGCCTAACTGAGCAGTTCCTTTCGATGCACTTTTTCTATGACAGCGTTATTCCCTTTACAAAACGGTACTCGTCTCCAAGCGAGCACTTCGCTTTCAGTGCGCTCTTTCAGTGAGAGCATTCTCTTTGTGCACCTGAAGGCACTGAGAGGCAATGAACTGCGCCGGGTGAGAACAGTTGGAATGGTCAGACTTGACAAGATCTTCTGAAATATTTAGCAAAAAATGGCACTAACACTGAGACCACCACCACAAGTTTACTGTAGCCCATCGTCTGCGCAAACCAAAGTTATTATCAAACCAGTATAATTTAGACCTGAAACCACCTAGCTTTATATGACGCAAGGGAATTCATGCCTTGTAGTAGCCTAGCTTTTGTCTGGATTACTGAAACAGAACACCAAGTTTTTTTTCAGACAGGATACCATGTTTTCCTCCGACACGCTTCAGCGCTATATATGCATGCAGATTTAGCTGTATATGTGCAGAAATAGCTAAATATGCGCAGAGATAGCAGTTTTTGTGCTAAATCTGTTAGATATAATATTTTTACGAACGGCGCCCCATAGAGGTAGACGGAGCAAACGTAGGAAATTTTTTATGTTTTCCCAAGAGTTCTCGAACATTTGTTGGAGAGTGAAAATTTGGTCTGTTGTGCTAGGGTAGGCAAGAGAGCCGCACTTGGTCTCCTTCAGCCTTGGTTCAAACAACTTTTAGTCAAGGCGTCCGGGTACTGAACACTTGAGTATGGGCGGAATGACTGTGTCAAACACAGGGAGCCAGGGACCGAGTTTATGGAGGAGACGGGGGACATAATATCTTTTGTCTCCCCCAACATTTTGTGATGAAAAGTAATATAGTTGTACAAATTTTATGTTACTTTGCTGTTGGAAACGTTTCCCCAACATAAAACCAGGGAATAAATGAGAGAAATGAACATTATCACTGGATTATCTGCAGACACAGTATACAGATTTCCTACGTAATTTGAATTGTCATGATTGTTGAAAATTGTGTTAGTTAATTTGAATTACCGAATCGGTGTGCTCATGAACTTCGCTCAATCACGAATTCTTGCGCTGGTCTGTAGCCTGCAATCAGAATACGGTTGCCACAAGGCGCGTAGTCAGGGAGGGCAACGGGGCAATGTCACTTTCAATTCTAAAGTTTGCAGGTTGATAAAATATATGAAGTATAAGCCAAAGACTTACTTCAGTGCAAATCAACGAAACTCCCTCATGGGACCCTTCCTACTTCAGCTTTTAGTCGAATGGAAACTTGTATCTGACCTTTTGTAATCATCAATGACCGTAGGTAAAAACAATTGGAGTAACGCTTTTTGCAGCTGTTTTTGGCGCACCAGCTTGCTGTATCCCATCTAATGGTTATGTAAGCTTCATTTCAAGACCATCGCAAATTCCTCTCTGATAACCACGGGTGTTACAAACACAAATTATCCTTGTTTCCAGTACCAGCGTAGCCTTAAATCAACATCGTAGATTTTTACTTTTGCACAGTTTTTAAATGACACGCGTGAATATGGCGTTGAGATAAACATTATATGTCTTGAAGCTCAAACTTGACTGAGAAGTGATTCAGTTTAAGTCTTCTTCATTGCGCCATAGTCACTGTTTAACAACAATAGGCTAGCATTCATTCTAGATATTTATTTCTGATGACATGTATTGTGACGGTTCGATCACAATTGTGGAGCCTTAACGTTTTCATCAATGATTTCCCTTTACCTTGCCAGTAAGTAAAAAATCAATCTTTTCAAGATATTAGACCCCGACCTGCTGTTCATAAGCTCAGTGTTTCAACCTTCATCCGATGTTGATTGCCACCCTATCCTACAGTAAATTATTTGAAATCATTTAACCGCAACGAGAAAAGTCAGCATCAAAATCTAACGTAGATGCTTTTCATTTTGCAAGTGCTGAGGGAATTGGCACTGCCATTACTTACAGATACTGAGATATCTTGCACAGGAGCGGATATTAAAATGTAGTGGCAAGCTCTCATAAGCTTTTCATTTTGCAAGTGCTGAGGGAATTGGCACTGCCATTACTTACAGATACTGAGATATCTTGCACAGGAGCGGATATTAAAATGTAGTGGCAAGCTCTCATAAAAGGGCCCCAAAACATCGGCATTGCGAAAGGTAGATGCGGGATTAAGTGGATAAAAGAGTTAAATTTATTTCACATTTCAATTTATGAACTAAATTCAAGAGCATAAGATACATGCGAATAGAATAAAATTTTGTAAAGTTTTGCAGCTACGCAATTGAAACCTGCCTCCTATGGCACATTTTTCACAAGTTTTGCTTTATTTTGAAAAACATGACTTGCTTCAGAGCTTGTTCAAATGTGGCTCTAGTGGTACATAACTTTTTTAACTAAAAAATTCTGCAAAGCTCTCAAGGGGGGGCAAGGTATCTCTGAAAAAGAGGGGCCAGAGGCGACTGCCTTGTTATCCTTCCCTAATATCCATCCCTGAGCTTGCAATCTCTCTTGTTGGCAAAGCACATGTGACTAAAATGAAACTAAATTTTAATTTTTTTCCCATTAGAGCTTCAAATTCCGCAGATAAGTTATTGTATTTTTAAGAAGCCCGTGATTTATACAAATTTAATTACGTGCAGTGATAAGCTATCTTTACATGCAGCTGAGCCTGGTCAATAAGTTTTGTAATACTGGGTTACGATTGTGTTTACAGTTTAATTCTATTTTTTATTTCAATGAAGTCTGTTCAATTTAGCAAAGTCTCATCAAACAATATAAACGAAGTAAGTTTAAAGTTACTACAAAGGTTTTACGGAATAGGTTGAACATAGCCAAAAGATTTTACAGATTATCAAAAATCTGAACATTTTTCAAACGCGTTGAAAGACTCTAGCGTTTACGGTTATCAACTACATACATGAATTAAACGCTCAAAAATTAGATGACAACGGGATCCATTGTATTACGGGGTCCATTATATATATGGATTCTATTCGAATAAGAGCTGATGATGCTTACTTCGTAGGTGAAACACATACACTGTAAGATTTAGTGTCTGATTCTTTGTTGAGAAAGGATTTCTATTCCATAGACAATGGGATCCACTTCTTATATGCGCGAAAGTTTTGTAGAAGGCCTACTTCGGAAGGCAGTGCCTCAGAGCAAAGTCGCTGCTCGGCTTCGGTTGAACGTGCTGTGTTGGTATACATCACAAGTGTGTAAATACAGGACAACAAGCGCAGTCGTAATGGCGGCCGCGATGACTTCTTGCCCAAGTACAACACTGGGCATTGATAGGCTTACTAGCGCTTATGCAAGACAGGTTAATGAGCAAATGATGGCATTGATCCAAAGTAGAAGCTTGGAACTTCACTATCAAAACTTGTAAAACATGTCAATTCAGTGAAAGCAGAGTTTTTATTTGCCGGATTAAATCTGAACACATATGTTCAGGCATAACGTTTGAACCACAAACGGTAGAAAGTCGATCAAGGGCTCTGAAGACTCGTATAAATAGCCTAGAATTTAACAAAACTTTGAGCCACGAAATCAGCAAATTGTGTTGGCAGATGATGTCATCGAAAAAAACACAAAACTTACCCTAGTCATGACGTCATTGACCAAAAACGCCAAACCCAAAACGGAAAACTGTTTTTTTCATTCTAAAGTACAAGATTTCACGAGTCTTTAGATGGTTTGAAAAGCTATCTAGCTCAATGTGCTGCCGAGTTATGCCTGGTCAAGTTTGCCCTGAGAAGACAAATCATACCTTTCGAGGAACTTTTGTATTTTTGTCAAAAAGTGAGTTTTCGAGCCATCATTTTGGCTCCAGATATGCTAGAAAGCCAACCAAGGGCTCAAAAAACTCGGATCATAGCCTAGTTTAAAAAAAAACTTGAGCCAAAAATGGCTCGATGGGTTGGCGCCCAGGGCCAGGTAAACTTGGCTAAAAAGGTAAAAACATTCCCTCATTGTGACGTCACCAACAAACATATCAAAACCCAAAACGAAAATTAAAAAAAAATCTAAACAAGAAGACTTGCTCAATCCGTAGGCGATGAGAGTTTGAACAGCTCTAGCTCTATCGGTCGGCAAGTTATGACGGGACAAATTTAAAGCCACTATTGTGGTTTTGCGGTCCTGAAAGATTTAAAGATGCCCAGTCCAAATCATAAAGGAAACACTCGCAATTACTCAAAAATCCCGTTTTTTTCTATGCTGTCGAGTTGGTGTGTTTTCTTTCAAACTTTTCGTGATAAGTTCAGTTGTCCAGTGAATCTCGACAAGTAAAATAAATCCGAAATGTAGCTCATTATCCAATGCCACAAAAATTTTTGTTACTCTTGTAGTAGAATTATTTTTGTAAAAAATGGGTTTAGACTTCAAAACTGAAGAACGGTCGGTGCCAAGTATCAAGCGCAGAAGAACTCCGCAAAAACTACTGCGTTTTAGCAAATCAAAGATTTCTTATCGCTTGGTGGTGTTGTTACACCTCTCACTGTCGCTGGCAAGCCAGGAATGTGGGGTGATGATTTTTTCTGAACTTCTAAGAATTGTTTCCATGTCGCTGAGGGAAGAAATGAGATTTTGGTTTTCAATATTCGACAAGATCGTAACTGCACGTTTCTTTTCGAACTCTTCTGAAGTGTTTGTTATCCGGTCTTTTCAGGACAGTTGGAAAATCGCTTAGTCAATGCGCTGTCGGTGCTCATTGGTTTCTGCTTTTGTCATTTTGGTTTTAGGCAACTCTTGGCTTGTTTACAAGGAATTGTTCAGTCCACCTTGAAGCAACAAGCTTTCACGCAGTGAAGTAACGTTTTGGTTTTGAGTCTAAAGGAAAACGTCGGTATTCGCAACAGAGTGGATGTAAATAGCTGGTGGGACAGGTGAGTATTTGTTTCGTGGTGACGTCGACAAAATTATTTTTGTGTTATTAGTACGCTGAGTCACAACGCATATTTACTTTACTGTTTCCTCTGCCTCGCTGTTTTTTAAACTCTTCGGTCGTAGTTTCTTTTTGTTCATACTTTTTATAACGTTTACACTTTTTCCTCAATCTTTCTTCTGCGTATTTTTTGTGTTTTTATGCCTTTTGAGTTTTTCTTCTATGTTTCGTCTCTCACATTTACTCGTTCTTTTTGTGCTGTCTCTTTTCCTTTGAGCATATGCATATCCAAACTCATCGTCTTTCATTCTTTGCGCTGTAGGTTTGTTTGCCGCAGTACAACGTAACATGAGAGTATGTTGGATTACCTTTCCCCGATAAATCAAGAGAAGTGAGTTCACACTTTTAGCAACCCTTTTTAGCCTCGTCATACCCACTGTCATTGGAAGTTGACCGCAAGAACAATCAGGGGAGTATCATGCCAGTAAGGTGAGGGGGGACGATTTTGGTAATATTTGGTAGTAAAGTTTCAATACAGGTTCACTACTGCAAGAAAGATGAAATACACTTCAAAACAGTGTTGTGACAAACAATGGACAGCAAAATGGCCTTATATCGCGAATGCTGTTTTCCGAATTGTACGATATCATGTAGAATGAAGTTACTTTCGTACGTTTTAGGGGTCACGATCAGCCAAATCCCCTCCCCTGGATCCGCCCCTGTGAACAACTCATCGTAAAGTGCAAGTCACGATGAATGTGCCTTACGGACCGTGTTATTGTCGAGTCATCTGCTTTAATGCAAGCTATCGGAAAACATGCGCAGTACGAAAGATTTTAATGATAACATTCCAACGGCAAGGCTATTGTTCGCCAACAAAAGGAAGTGGAACAACTGCTTTTGAAGGTATAACACTTGAAAGCAAATCAAAGGACATTTTGGTGAGTCAGTAGTAAATCTGCAAGATATCAAAAAATACTGTACTACTGTAAAATTAAGTGTTCACAAACTTGTGAAGAAAATCCTAATTTGAGCACTGAACATGCTTTGAACAAGCAGTAATTTGATATAATTTTTATCTCCACAAAAATTGTCTTTGCTACGATTGCCCATTATACCAGCACAACCATAACGTGATTTGGATTTTGTGATCATTTTACTTTTTTAATTGTAAGCGTTGATGACCATCAAACAATTGATTCCTTTAATCTCATAGCAACTGATCATTGTGGATTGTATCATGGGTGTAGAAGGAGGAGGCAGGGGGACTTGGCCCACCCTGGTATTTGAAAATTGATGTTTTTCTATTAAAGTTTTAGCAAAAAAGGTTGTTTTCTTAGTTTCGAGTGGGTAAAACGAAATTTCAACACTTTTCGCCCCCCCATAGAAAAAGCATTTTGGCTGCCATAGGAGAAAATTTAATTATTGGGCCCTTTCTGGAAATAATCCTTCCGACGCCCGTGGATTGTATTGACAGGCAGTTAGAAACCGGATTTTGTTTGCAATTTGCATTTCTCGATGTTTTGAGAGATTATGTCCGAAATTATCTGAATATCATATGCAAAAGCGCAATTGAAAGAGTGTTGACTGAGGTTGGTTTCCAAGTATTCCAAAATACTGCACAACGTCTCTAAGAATGTTGATTGTGAAGGAGTATTTTTACAAGAAATCATCTGAGTTGCTCCTGTTAAAAATTCGTCATGAAATACGTCATAGGGGTCCTCCAGTGAAAATTGCCCCGGGCCCCTCTACCCTTTAATCCGGCTCTGATTGCACTAATTAGACAGTGTCGCACTTGCGACATACCGTGCTGTTGCTCAACGTGTTGTTAGCTGACGTTCTCAGCCAAACCTCTACAATTGAGAAAATAAACCCGATTGTTGTAGGAGTGCAGGTCTTATCTTCTCAAATAAATGACCTAAACGAAAGCTATGGAATGGTACCGCCGAAACGAGAGTGCTGATGAATAACTTTCAGCACTTTTCAATTCCCTACCAATTCCCTTAGATGCACTCATGCTTTTGGAATACTTTCCTTGTCTGTATTCAGATATACAGAACACGACTTAGAGTGTTCCAAAACATAGTCAACAGCAAGAACGACAAAAACTGAACAGCACAATTGAATGATCTTGCAAGGACGCAGTGTTGACCGTAAACATTTACAGAGCTAAACCGGAAACGAATGTTTGATCACGAAAATTACGCCAGCGTGACAATATGCAACCATTAGCTAACTACGATAAAGTAGGCTACGTAGGAAAGAATTTCAATCGCGCTCTTCCAAGATCCACAAAATGCAGGAAAAATAATGCTACTATAACGATTGTCCGGTTCGGAATCGGCAAAACTGTTTAAACTATTTTATATCCACTATAAGCTGAGGTAATTTTCTTGTTTTCAAGGTTCATTATTTTACCTTTTAGTTTCTTCAAATATCATATAGAAAGACCGTAGTGTTGATGCTGAACTACAGCAAGCTTCATCTGCCGCGTTTCTTGCGAGTAAGTGGAATCCGCAAGCTTGTCTCAAGTCCACCAAAAAGCTAATTTTACACTGAATGGTGCAATCAATTCAGTGTAAGAGCTACTTTTACACTGAATGGTACACTAAATGGTTCCTGCAGCTTTGTACAATATGTGGATGTGGCGTTTAATCACAATCGCTTCTGGTTTGACATTGCGAATAAACTTCATAATTATATCATATTTTGAGGACCTTGCTGGAAACCATTTAAATGAGAAAGCTTAAACAGCCTAAATTTTGGCTTTGATGCGGTGCAGTAATATATAAAATTTTGCCTGTACCAATAATTTTGCCTCATGGCGCAAGGCACTCCACCTCATCGACTTGGACAATGAACTGCTATGGTGATTCTGGCTATTTACCCGAGCGCGCCGCGTTAGGTTTATCCAGCATCACGTCAAAATATTCCAAGCTTACCTGATCCTGCAGCAGATGTTCATAGTCGCACGTGACAGCTCCGTGCAAGCGAAGAGCAACGTCAGTTAAAATATACGCCAGTCAGGTGTTGCTTTTCCTTACCATGCTCTTAAAAAGGGCAGCGGCAAATCAGCTTTCACTACATTCTTTCCACTGACCTGAAGCGTTTGTTGAATAAAATGTTGGCGTTGACTTTGCTGTTCGCTTGCGCTGCAGTGCCATGCCTTGGGTACATCCCGGTGCAACCACGCCCGTCCGGAATTAGACTTGAGAACCCATATGAAGGTAAGCCGCTCTAAATGTGAAAATATCATTGCCTCTTACGATTTCCAGTACAGTGAAGCGAAAAGAGCCGTCATATAAGACCTATGCATGGCAACTAAAAAAAATACTGGCGGAGAATGCCAACTAAGTACGCCGATATAAACTCTGCTTTAATCAAAGTGGTTAATTTTTTTCGAGAAAAGATTCGTTTCACTAAATTCTATTACTTATTTGTGAAAGAAAGAGTATCAAAGAAAATCAACGGGTGTTTCAGAAAAACAAAACTTGGGCAGCTGCGTAAAATTTGGAAGTTAGAGCAAAAAACGAGTTTTCAAACATAAGAAATTAAAAAATAGCTTCGCGTAAGACCACCTTGGACACCTTGGCAAAAATCGTGTGGCACTACGGAATCATACATGGACATCGTCTGAGCAGGGGGCTGGAAATGCAAGGTTCCATTCGCAGGTGGTTATCCTCATTCACAAGAAATGATGACTGTCCTTTTCGCTGAATGGAGCCCTGCGCTTTACTTTTGGCCCCAAGAACCAACACCTGGCAACAAGCTTGTTTTCACTTTCTGTAGACTTGGGTTGCAATTTCCTTATTTATCAAGCTGCTATGTCGTGTTGCAAAAATATATTTATGACCATGGCCTGCAGATGCCATGACCTACTTTGATATCTTAAATAGACCGTGTTATTACGAATCGAAAAGGAACTCATCACCACCATAGTTTTGATTATTTATTATTACAAACATATGAGTAAATATAAGGTCGAAATATTTTTCTTGTAACCTCATTTATTCTGTAATGACCGAAAAGCACAGGCAAAGCCAGTGGGGGCTTCGGGGGGCATTCCCCCAATTTTTTACAGTCATTTTGTGCTTTGAGGGGCGTTTTTCAATAGAAAATAGTGTTATTCTCCTAAAATCAAATATTTTGGACCCTACTCAAATTTTTTGCCCCCCAAATTTTTATGTTGGCTACGTCACTGCCGAAAAGCAATTACCAAAAAAATTTACCAACGTTTTCCCTTCAATGAAAAAGGTTGAAAATTTCATTTTTTCCCAAGTACATAAGCATTTCAGATGCACAGTGCCGAAGAAAGTTTAGTAGGAAAGTACGTTGTGTCACTGAAATTTCAGAATCAAGCAAATAATTTTGTTATGACCTCTCGTAGCTTTATGAAGTGAGTAAAAAGATGCAAAGAACTATCTAACGTTCTCGTTTTGATGAAGTATCTATGATTTGACAAGGACTTTGTCGGGAAGGCAAACAGTTTCCTGAAAAGAAGTAGAAAATGTAAAGAAATTATAATAAAAGATTTTGCTGTTTTTGTTAAGTCTTCGTAATAAATGCAAACGCAAAAAGTCTTTGTGCATTCCCTAGTTCAGCCTTTATTCATGCAAGTTGCTGGCGTGATGCTAATATTGTTTTCTTTATATGTGTAAACTGCTTCATCAACCTGCAGATACCAGCTTTAGTGATAGCGGAAGTAACGAAAGAGAGGTGGTAACCGCCCAGTGTTCATCATACCCCTGCGACAGTGCATGTGACATGACGATTACCCCTTGCAACGGTCTCATTTTCGAGGAAACTTGGGACGATTTTAACCTCAATCGATGGAAGCATGAGCTTACCATGTCTGGAGGAGGCAACTGGGAGTTCCAGGTGTACACCAACAACAGGACAAACAGCTACGTTCGTGACAACACGCTGTTTATTAAACCGGTACGTTCTGCAAAAAAACTATAGCCACTAAAAATGTTCGAATGTTCTGACTACTTCCCTCAAACCATTGGTTGTCAACATTTTTTATTTGGTTTGCCCCTTGGCAGCTTTCAAAATTGAAAATTATCCTGCTTTGATTTATCGCTCTATTGCTGTAGACTGTAGAGAAACATCAAAGAAGTTTTCAACAACACATACTGTAATTTTTCTTTTATTAGTAACAAGCAATCCTTTCAAGTCAGGCAGTCATGAAGTGTGAATTCTGTGTTTTCTTATTACGCGCGACTTCTGAGATTCTTGGTGCAGTTGTTGAAAGAATAAACCGTATGTCGGCTGAGGAAATAATCAAGATTAATTTTTTGTTTTTATGATCACGAGTGTAAAAAAGTCTGCTTTACGAAGATACACATGCGGAAAAGTAAAATGGACTGTGTGGAGGAGAAACTTAGTAAATATATTTATGTCAAAGGGGGCAACTTCTTTCCAGTAATAGTTTTAGTAAAATTACTTAGCTAGCTTTTTCTAATGTCAAGGCATTGGCAAAAAGAGTTGAATTAATTTGATAATAACAAACTGTAATGTTTGTTAAATGTGTAAAAACTCGTCTTCACCCAAATGTTGATTTCAACACCTCTGTATTTGCGGCATAAAGCGTTTATGTGTGTGCTTCCAAACGAAGACCTAAGACGTTAAAATCGATGCAAAGACCATGCAATCGTTGTTTATTTCATTCATTTGTTTTACGTGGGACAATTGCACAGGCATTCCGAAGCAGGTTTTAGCAGGTGCTCGACTTCATCGTGATACGAATTAATAGAGTTTACAGCAAGAAGTTTATTTCGTAGCCCACTAGGCCAAAATAGCACAAACGATATGGACAGATTGTCTAAGTTTGTTTTTCTTCTGAGCTGCCGGTTATTACATAAAATTAACGTGACCCACTCTCTGCTAACGTTCGCTGATGCGTTTTAGTTTTGTTGTTACAACCCAAACACATACTTTTGTTTTCAAAGCACATACACAGTTGTCACTAGTTCTACAACTAGCTTTTTCGTGCACTTGGTAACAGATTAATGACCTATTACTGAGTGGGTAACCTTAAAAAGGATATCCGGTCAAAAATCAATGATTTTACAAAGTTGATTGCACCAACCTGATTGGGTATGTATGTTTTCACACTGAGAAATGTTGAGAAAACCTGAATCTACTCTTGGTTATATATTTCGTTTTAGACATAGTTTCATTTTGAGACCTTGGCGGTTTCTCACAAATTGTTTTGCCAAAAAGATGTAATACAAGATGTACAGTGTGTATTCCGACAGTTTGTGTCAATGTCAGTCGTTGAATCAAATTTTTTTGGAATTTACCCAATAGAATATCTGTTTTATGAAATGAAACAACATCAAAACTTGACAACACGGAGTGCTACCACACTGCGAATCGTTTTCTTAAACATTTTTTTAATTTGTAAGACTCTTACTGCCGATCACTATGGAGAAGACTTTTTGTGGTCCGGCAGTCTCGATCTGTGGGGAGGTGCTCCAGCTGATTATTGCACGCAAAATGCTTTTTACGGCTGCTCACGTCAGGGATCTGGCACGAACTACATCAATCCAGCACAATCAGCTAGGTAATTTGGATAGGATTTCGTTTTCGTTTCGGACTAAAAACAGTTTTTAATAAAACTTTGTTTTATTATCGTGCTGAACAGCTGCAACAACCGTTATTTTTTATTCTTTTCTCTACGGAAAAGGTTAGTCGCTGAACCATTAATGATGCAGTGTTTTTGCAAAATCTCATTTCGGAACATAAAGGAGTTGAAATATTATTGCAATGACCATGGCTGAAGAGCAGATGTATGTTTCATCGCCACCTTCAACAATCAACGTTCTTGCAAAACGAATGTTTCTGGTTGAAAATATCGTAAAAACCCGCACAGCAAGTAGTACGAAAAGAAGAATAACGTTAGAAACTCATTCACAGGCTCACAGCATCGACCTACTGTATTATTCAGTCTTACTTTGCAAATTAAAGTACCTGCAAATACTTTCAGAATTCGAACTGTAAACTCATTCAACTTCAAGTATGGAAGAGTTGATGTTGAGGCAAAAATGCCTACGGGAGATTGGCTCTGGCCAGCCATTTGGATGTTGCCCAAGTAAGTTTGCTTACTCAACAACCAATTTTCGCGGCAAGGTTCATTCAAAACTTCATATTTTCAAGCGAAGGTGTCTACCCATATCATACCTTGTATTCAATTAGCTTACAGTCAGACAATTCTCAAAGTAAGGTAAAAAAATCTGTTAAAAGTTTAATGCGATTTAAATACCCATTTAAGTCAAAACAAACGTTTTACTACGTTTTCGCAGAAACAACGCATATGGTCAGTGGCCAGCGTCTGGGGAGATTGATATCCTTGAATCAAGAGGTTTGTCTTAAGGTTTATGATGAATGAAAATTGCTAGTTTGGTAGTAATTTCTGGTTGGCTTTAAGACACCACAGATTTACTTTGGAAATAACAAAAATGAATAGAAAAGAGAACGATGCCGGTATTTTTTATCCATCACTACTGCTGAACCTATTTCAACATTTCTTCAATAATCTAAGATCCGGAAAAGATGTATGGCAACAGAAATCTAAAGGAAGCTTTTTTTGAGTATCTATGCCATTTCTTTCAGGAAACCCCGATTTACGAGATACCCAGGGTGTGTCTCATGGAAACGATGCTATGGGATCTACGCTTCACTGGGGTCCTTACTGGCCGTTAAACGGATATGAAAAGACTACAAAAGAACAGTGAGTGTCGCTTTTATTAAGTGGCAAGTGGAAAACAAAACGTTTTCAAACAGCGGCTTGAGAAAAAGTCACTATTGGCTGAAAGTGACCTTGTGGCAAACGCGCAGCACATGTTAGTAACAATGCTATGAAATGTCTAGCTATTTGAATGTAAACATAAGCTAGTTGAAAAGCGTGAAAATATATGAATTGAAGAATAAAATTCCTCAGGTACAATATAAAAACGTCGGGAGGGTTTTATGTGATCTAGGTTTGCAAGAGCTGTCTCATGTCAAGGAAGCTTAAAGTTATCCAAGTCAATTTTATCACTAATTTTAACTTGTATTTTTAATTGGCGTGTAAATGAAAGAACTTACGCCGGTTACTTTAAAATATCTCAAACTACACTTACTTATGCGTCAGGTAATCAAATCAGGTGTACCAATCAGTGGCCTATATCTAATTTATTGTAAGTTAACAAGAAAAAATGTCACACACCAAAATATGGGCACACATACAAGAGTTTCATATACTGGCAAAACGTTAATATGAATACAGACTCAGATCTACAACTGCTTTTGCAGTTGAAACTATCCGTTCCATGTTTTAAAAAGTGATGTTCTTTATAGTCATTCTATATTCTCTGACGTATCGAAGGTCTTTGATAAAATTAGTTTTAAAATTCTACATGAAAAAGCGTGCTTTAGCTGTGGAATAAAAGGCATTCCACTGCAACTATTCTCTATGCATCGTTCAAATCGTCAGCATTACACCACTATTAAATGCCAAATCTCAGAAAACAATTCTTTTGGGGCACCAGTGACCGCAATCAGGTGATGTCTTCAAGTGAGGAAAAGTGATTGTAACTTGAAAGTGTACCTCAGTACTAAGAAATTGCCCGGTTGCACTTCCCCTGGTTGCGGCCCTGCATGGGTTGATTCAAATTCTGTTTAGTTTATGTGAATATTATTTGAAATTGTTCTCCGTTTAAAACCGTATTTTATGTAGATGATAGGCCTACTAATTTTGTCTCTTAAAAATCTACATATTCTGAAAAGCTTGTTATATTCTTAGCTAGATAATAGGCGAGATAGGGGCGTTAAAATATATTTCAATTAATTATATTCAAAATCTGTCTACACATTGACAAGGTCTATCAAATTCCTATCTTACTGAACTGATCTGTTTCAATGTTCACCTTAACAAAGTATCATTACAGAGAACAGTATTGTGGCAAATTGATAAATAGCAGATTGAACTGGTCCTCCTGCATTTATTCAATTAAAAAAAACTCCATGCATCTCACGTGTTGTTTAAAATTCGTAAATTTGTTCCTACTGCAGGTTTGAGATTATTATATTGAATGTCAAGCGTTTTCACTTACAATATTTCGTTATTTCATGGGAAACAGCCAATCACTCTGCTCTAAATAACGCATTGGCAGTATCACGAAGCAACATATTGTGGATAATGGCTTTTAGCAAGAATAGATGCGAATGCGATATAACTCTTTTATGCAAAAACTTAATATTGAAGCTTAATGATATTTATAAATTCGGATTCGCAAAATTCATGCACAAATTTAAATAGCCTACGCTAAATTACCAAAAATATGCAACAAATTTTTTCAACAGACTTCTATTCATTCTTATTAAACTAGATCCGATACTATGCAAAATTACTTAATTAAAGTGTTTCAAACAACGCTCGAAAAAGATCAATTTCTTATTGGTGAGCTGTCCTCTCAGTATTAAGCGAAGGTGTTGTTGGCACTTGCTAAATTTAAATGAGCATCACTATACGGCTTCTTGTGTTTTCAATCTTTTTATTTTTTCTGCTTTGGACGTGTGAGTTTGTACTATTTGCTATACATCTATTTGCCTTCTGAGATACATATCTCGTATGTTAGGGCATCTTGACCAGATAACCATGGGTTTGTCGATGTCTTAGCCTCGGAAACATGAAATAACATACTATACACAGCAAAGTTTTAGAGACTTTTACTCACCGTCACTAAATACAAGTACAATCAACGATATTGCAAGATTTTGCCCCAAGTTAGGGGTAAAATTCGACCTTTTTCAATACAGTTTTGATGAAGAGGGTTTATCTATAGCAGTAAATGTTTTCTCACACGGATACAAACCAAATGGAACCAACAGTTGAGCTTCGGTAAATCAAAAAACCTCTGAGTGCCTCTGTTGAGCGCTTTTGCGCAATAACCTTTCTCCATACCTTACAACTTTCTTTACTAATTTCCTGCGTGAATTTATTGGTTTGTTATGGCTTCATTCATTACTTATTTTTCACATGGTTACCTAACTTCAGGCGAATTCTCGTCAGTGCATAGTTAGGAAAATTCCGTAATCTTGTTAGTTGAGGCTTTGAAATCAAATATTACATTCACTGAACCTATACCTCATGAAAGCTTTTCTTCATCTCAATCTGTCAACAAAAAGCATCCTGTTCCGCGTAACTTTTCGTAAGGTCATGCAGGGCTTAACCGGTTTTGATAACTTTGCCGAGAGTTCGCACTTTTAAGCTTATTTCCAATTGAAAAGATTTTTACCTCTACCGAAACCACATATCGCCAATGCCGCGGCAATAGATTTGTGGAATAGGCAGGGTTTTGCAGATATTTTTTACAAAAGAGGAGTACAGTAAGGAAAATCTTGCCAACACGTGGAACAATTAAAGAACAAAAAGTTGTTGTTTTTAGTCATGGATCGTGGGCCACAGGTTTTCACAAGTACTCAGTGGACTGGTCCGAAGATGGCATCAAGTGTTTTGTTGATGATGTAGAAATATTGAACGTCGACCCCGGTACTGGAGGTTTCTGGGAGTTTGGAGAGTTTGATACACTAGCCCCTGGATCTGATAACCCGTGGAGATTGAGCGAAAACAAAATGGCTCCGTTTGATCAAGAAGTAATGATAATTTGTCATTTTGTGCATGGCGTTCTCTTCTACTTGTTTTATAATTTTCCCGCTGGCATTTTTATACTTATTCTGAAAGGATATTTAAACATGTGTCAGAAAATATATTTCTCAAACCTCCGTATCGAGCACCGGAGACGAGAACGAAACAATTACAACCAAATTTAACTCTTACAAAATATTGACCATTAGGTTTGTAGAATATCACTTTTGGTAGCAAAAATTGCATAAAATGAAAATAATTACGTTATTGCAGTTTTATCTTTTGATAAACTTGGCCGTTGGGGGAACCAACGGATACTTCAACGACGCTTGGATCAATGGAAACGGGGCGAAACCTTGGAGTAACAATTCACCAACTGCGATGCGGGATTTTTGGAACGCTAAAAACTCGTGGTAAGTACATGAGAGTGGCAGGTTTTGTGCGCGTAGGACTTGATACGGTTAAGGATAAAAATTTCAAATTTTGCCCAGCCTTTAAAGAACGTGTTGTGACAGTTCATTGTCACAGTCTCCCATTTTGCCAATACCTCAGGAACCAGGCAAGCCATATAGAAATCATGTACATTGGTGGAAAGGTTACAGCGCATGTCGCGATGGTTGTGCATGTTTCACGTCATTGTGAAGTTATTACGGGAAACCCGATTTCGATTTTTGCAAAAATTGTAGTCACGTGTCAAAGAGCTGTTCAGCTAAAACCACACAAGTTGGAAAAATGAGTTCTTCACAAGAGATGTCACAACACAAATTAATCTTTGCCAAAAAAGATTCGGCCTCACTTCTGTTTTTTTTATCCCCTAGGTGGCCAAACCTTCAAAAATTTGGAGCGATTTTTATTCCTGCCGCTTATTGTGGGCTTAACCACCGCAGTTTTGAGGCGTCCGCCTAACTGTTTGATCATATGAATGTACAAAAAACAAAAGTTTATTTTTGATGATGTGGTGTTGCTTATAGGTTGCACCACGGCCTACTTTAAAAACGGCCGGATATGTCACATTTTCCAGGCCATCGCTAACAAGCCGATTTGGTTTGTTTCAAAATGCAGGTAAACTTGATCACATACATTTGTTTCATGACTGTAACAGTAATTTTAATGGCACTGGCGGTTTATGGGACTTCTATCAAAGTTTTGCTATGCTTTTGTTTAATCATGCATAGTCGGAAAAATAATTTAAAGCTAGAATGTGTAAGGATTCCGGAAAATGTAAACCATGCTATAGGCTATATATATATGACTACTTACAGCATACCTAATCTATCAAACACAGCAGTTTCTAAGTTCAAAACGGACACTTTCGCCAACAATCTTTAGCAAGTAAAATGCAATACATCTCTGCGCAATAGTGCAAACTTTTTGCTGTCAGTGTGTCCAGATTTGTTTTAAATTATACCAAATTGTCAGCACAAACCATCTAGCTTCACAATGTTTGAAACAGCTAGAATGTATGATGCTCCAATGCTGGCTGCATTGTTCGTAAAATTCCTTTGTTTTGGTTTGTCATAAAATTCGTCATGAAAGGAATTTTTCTGACATGCTGTACAGCGTTCATTTTAATCTTCTATCATGAACAAACCTTGATGAAAGTGGGACGTGGAACTGGGTAACTATAAAACGGAAGTTGTACATACAAGTGTTCATCAACTTTAATGTGGCGTTTTGCAATGATGAAAAGCCTGTATCTTCATCAAAAATAACACTGTACAATATTATCCTTGCATTTGTTTTCGTGCAAAAGCAACAGACTGTGAATTGAAAGAGCTCAAATTATTAAATGACTTGATCGAATCCCATCTTCAAAACTTTCATTTTTATCAGTCTGATAAATTCTCTACTAAGATCCTTTCTTGTCAAGGTAGCACCAGCCAATGCTGAAGGTTGTTCTAATGGTTTTCCCGAATGAGTTGTTAAAACTGGCTGCGTTTCCTTTTTTATTTCATTCTTTTGCCTTATTTTAATAAAACCATCCTTATATTGTTTTGTTTACACTATGGAATTTTTGGTTGGCTTCCTGTCTCAGTTCACAAACCTGATCCACTTCGATATCAGGTTTGTTGAAAGGAAAAGAAATTCCATGCACTTGTTCATGATTCTTGCTACATCCAGAGTGGCACCCATAAACCGCACACACTTATTAACTATTTCACCATGTACAGCTATCAAAGCATACGTAGCACCAACTGTTACACATTAACGATTCTTATTGCAGCAATTCTTTTATGATGTTTAAGCATGACAATCCAAACCAGAAATAATGCAATTATTTATACTGGAACGTTATCATTGTTACATCCAAATTATTTATTCTTTAACAGCAAAAAAAAGTTGCAAATAAAAATACTTCTCACAGTATTTGAGGTGAGGAGTCAGGGCTGTTATGTTACGACTATAGACTTTCTGCGCTTTGTTTTCATTAAGAGCACAAAACCAACTTACACCAGTGAAAAGCGACAAAAGGTTTATGGTGAAAGCACATTGCCGCAGTGCAAAGCATCAACGAAGCTCGTTTCATGAAACTGAAAATAGCCAGACATTTTTAAAACATGCTATACCAGATTTGGCAGATAAACTACTTTTTCTTTTATTTCAAGAGAACATACCTATCGGTTTGTTTTCAAATACAGTACATGAATATATTTTGCATTCCGCATTTCAATTGCAAACGCAGAAAATTTATAGGCCAAAATAAAGTCAAAATTTGTAAAGTATAAAGTCAAAAATTTAAGTTTTTAGGTCAAAAAATTGGTTGCCCTATAGTTATCTTTCATGTTATGCTGCTGCTAGTAAACGTAATATTTCCTAGTGAATTTCGCCAGTGACTAGTAAACCTTGCTAGTAAGCCTAAAGGTTTCTTATAAAAATTCCTACTTTGCAGTGGCGTGGCGTACATTTCACGCTTAAATCTGCAATGGCATCGTATCTTAATCATACTCCCTTCTAACAGCATGATTGCGCAGCTGCAAAAGCTATAGTATTATATTATATACCTACTCATTATATCTCAGTTTTTTTAGATCGCTACACTACTACAGACCTGGTTTGATCATTCTGACTAGAAAGAGAGATGTTGTGGCAATTAACGTTTTTCTTACTTCTACAACAGTGGTTTTAAACCATTTCGATGCAGGGAGTCAAATCTAGACCTACAATTTTGTTAGAGAGACGCAATAAAAAAATTTAACGCAAGTCAATTGACAGGTTTTGTTTTATTGCACCAACGAAGTCTGTTTCACAAAACATTAGACGTGTTACTGAAAGACTACCAAGAGCCGCACAAAGGATGCTTGGGAGCTGCATGCGGCTCTTAGAAGAGTGTTTGAGAACCATTATTCTACAAGTAACACCAATCCTGCCAGTTACGATCCCACACCCTTAGCGATGATTAAACCAAGGAAACATCAAACACTTGCAGATCCATTATTGCAGTCTGGTTTCATATCTCGTAACTACCTCTCAAATGGCTGTAGCTCCAGCTCCGGTCCTAAATTTTAAACTGAGCTTCACGGCTCCTTCTGATTTTTCATTTGAGCTCCGGCTCTGGATGCGTCTCCGGCGCTCCGGCTCCGCAGCCCTGCTTTTTGGGCAATGGTTTTAGATTTAACTGACATCCAAACATGTTGATCAAACTTCTCATTTTCTCCTTCCCAACAGAGCCTAGCCTAAAACTGTAGTTTCTTGTAAACAGATCTCGAATCCGACTATTGTAGATACGCTTTCGTAAGTCAGGAAACGGCTCGGAAACCGATACAGTGAAAATAAGGAAGCTTTTTTGGAAAACGTAAAAGAAGGTGCTACAGGAAAAGAAGCAATAAAAATGCGAAAAATTTTATTTTTCTCCAAAATTTAATATATAAAAGTGTCTTTTTCCAGAAAGTATGTCCAAAAGCCTGTCCAGAGGTGGTTGCGTT
>Ga0210059_1004322_pt1 | contig 22895 bp, 9 predicted proteins | sample Ectturendosymbi2_FD_188042 | JGI IMG/M metagenome (GOLD analysis project Ga0210059, IMG submission 188042) | Ecteinascidia turbinata endosymbiont from Florida, USA - Sample 2 (SPAdes) (version 2) | ecosystem: Host-associated > Tunicates > Ascidians > Unclassified | place: Key West, Florida...
CTCTGTTCTCTATGTCAGGGTCCTCTTCCCTGTTCCTATTTACAACGGTCTCTTCCGCAGGGGTCCCGGATTCGTCCGTAACACTGGTATTTTTATTTGGAGCTGCCATGGTTTACTATTGAGGATAGTCAACATGGCTGGATAGTCAACATGACGCAGTCAACATGGCTGGAATTTCTTTCCCTCGTGAATCGCAAAAACTGATAACAAAAGCGACGATGTTTCGGTGCCGCATTTAAGAAATAAACGAAGGCCGTTACTTCAAAAGAAGTTGGGACACGACATCCCAGCGGATCCCGAAATGCAACACTGTTTGTGAGTAGCTTACGTAGCATAAAGGTAGTTTAAACTGATTCTAAACTGTGTTAGCAGTAATTTCGGTTTTTTTAAATAACATCTATGGACTAGACCAGGGGTTCCCAACCTTTTGTTTCCCATGTACCCTTTAAGCATTCCGATACATGAGCATGTACCCCTTCAGCATTTCGACAGAGGAACGATGAACATGTACCCCTAAAATCTCGCATGACAAAATATTTTACATAGATATTCATAGACATATTTAACAACAAGCATATGATTTTGATATATGATGAACTATTTCGAAATAAATATAATGTAACTATTTTTTTGTCTTATATTGCTGACCTCAAACGTACCCCGTCAGATAGGCAAATATACCCCTAGGGGTACGTGTACCCCAGGTTGGGAACCTCTGGACTAGACTTATATCAAGAGTTACATTTTTGGCAATTCGCCATATTTTTTCCAGTGCATTTTGACCAGGAAAAATTTGAATATTTTTGACTTAACGCTTTTGTCACGGTTGTAATATTTTTTGCCAAAGCGTACGTTTCTCAAGACTGTTTTGTCAGATTTGTACTGAAATCAAGTTGGGACGGAACAATGTACTGTTAAGTTAGTCGATGGCTTTACGCTTTTAATACTGTTGGAACATAGTTATCCTACTGTAGTAGTAAATACTGTAGGAATAAAAAAGCACCAGTTGCCCTTCACATGTATGGAAGAAAAACGAATAAGCATATCGTTTTTTCCAATTGATAGCAGTTGCGGACAGCAATTTGAATAGGAAAGCATCGCCTACGCAGCTACACTCATACGTGTAGGAGCAGGCAAAGGATATTTTGCTCGATTTTCTCCAAATTTTCACGAAAAACTTTTATGCGACCAATTTTCTCCCAACAGACTTTTTCTGTAGCTGTTGATACATTATATTTTCTTCTACCATGATGCCATAAACTTGAAATGGAAAATTTGGTACTTGAAATTTGGTTCTTAAAAATCCAACTGAAAAAGTATGCTAGGCTGTGCAAAAATATTGTCAGAAGCCAGCTGGGTTAGTAGTCTGGGTGTCTGTCTGAACAATACTTGGGTTTGGCGTTCCATTCACATTTCAGCTGTTGCTGTCAGCAAGGAACTTCAGAACGAGCTGAGTTAGGCCTAAAGCTGCTTGCTTCTCTGAAGACATACATGTTGCATGCAGGCCTATGACATTGTTTATATCATGGCTGCACCGTGAGTCTCACAGCATGGTCTGTTCAACTGCACATATATGCGACATGCAACAAGCTGTATGGCAAAATGTGTTTATCCAAACACTGTATTTAAAATTAAAAACAAAGCCTTTTTTCTGCTTGCCTGACATGGACTCTATACTAATATTAAGTAGGTGCCCTGCAGTATACCCGATCCTCTCAGTGTGCAATTAATAAAGCACATTAAAGAAACGCCTTCTTTTGCCCAAACTTTCAAGTGAGTCAGTTGCCCACCGACTCTTACCAAATAAAACAAAAACTTAATAGAAACTGTTTGTTGATTTTATGTTGTTTAATGTGTTTTGTGTGACATAATAAACTCTAACTTATGTGCTCAATGACAAGAATGTATAATTTCATCAATATTGCTATAATTAATGTCGAATTTTCTTTGTCCAATTTTTAAAGATTTTGCCCAATTTCTTCACAAATCAAAACTTTTGGGGGTGTGCTTGCACCCTCTGCACCTCCAGCTTTTACACCGCTGTCTACGTTAACGGCAGATGGATAGATGCAAGTGTATAATATACAACAGCACAGAGTTTTTTATATACTACAGTGTAGTCTGACAGCAAGCAACTTGAATTAAGAAGCAACCTCTTCAATATGGGCTTTATGTTGGCAACGCTTCATTTTGCAAGACAATACATTTTTTCGGTTGCTCTTATGTTGTTGACGATAATTGATCACAAACCAGAAGATATCGAAGCTCATAAATAAAAATATAAAAAATGTTTTAGTCGCAATCAGGATACAGATATGTCGACGCACTTTAAACTGATTGTAGACTAATAGTAGTGTAGGCATTGTTCTGCGTTTTATTCTTGGCAGATTATTGTTTTAGGACTTACACGAACGACAGAAGAAAGCGCACGCCGGACCCTGAAGATGTATGTAAGTTTAAGGTTCTAGTCTAAAATCAATAAATGCCTTGTGAATAATACCTGTGAGAATCGAAAGTACAACCTCACACTGCAATTTTTTGGTCTATTTTATACTGGCCTGTATTTAACTTGGTCTATCGTCCATATGCACTGGCGGATTAAAAATAGTAGCAAGTGTAGCAATGGCTACAGGCCCCGCGGTCCTTCGTGTCAAATTTGTTCGTTATGATATGCAAGGGTGGATATTAGAATTTTGGCAAACTCTCAAAAAGGAGCCCCTGTATTTTACACATGCTATAAAAAGCTTTATTCACAAAAAGCAAGTTCAATTTTTCATTTTGTCTGGGAATTTGCTTCTACGTGAAAGTTAATTTAGCACTGCAAATTGTTTGAAGTCATTTGATTTTAAATTGTTCTTTGTCTACACAATTGTTGAGGGGCCCTTTGGGCACGTTTGCACACACTTTTTGCTTTATTTTGTCAAACATGGATTGCTTCAGAGCGTAAATGTGGCTGTAGAGTCATGCATAAACTTTTTAACAAAACAATGCAAAAACTAAGTGCGAAACTCTCAAAAGGAAGGTCCTCACCTCACGGCATCTCTGAAAGAGGGGAGCCCGATACGACCGCCTCTTTCGCTTCCACTATAATATCCTCCCCTGATTATATGTATATAATTTTTTCAGTCCAAGAAGTCACTATTTTGTTAGATTTGTCATAAGCAGTTACCATATTTATTCGATTGTTTTCAATCTGGGGTTTTCAATGCAATTATGGGTTTTTCTTCTGAAGATCTGGGAATTTTAGGAATTAACTACGTATAGCGGTGATTTACGATTAGGGCTTGATTGATTGAACTTTATTCTAGTCTCATCTTTCTTTATCTTGTTTTATCATGGTACCTTCAGCATAACTGATAAACAAGCAACTAACACCATATAAGCTGTATATATCAGCTAGATGCAATGAGTTCAAGTGGCAGAGATACTGGTCCATAGTCCTAAATCTCCACCAGTTGCCATTCAGGACAAGGTTTTTCGTATTTACGAAATTCAGTATGCATGATGTTAGGCACATGAAAATTCACATAATTTATTATTTAACAATGATTCACTTGTTCAAATGTTTTTTAAACTTAGGGCCATACGCGCTGTTTGCTGCAGGCCCGCGTCTCCTTACTCCGGCACTGTCTGTATACTGAACGTAGTTTTCTGCGAATAGTCTGTGCTGAACCGGTCTGTTTCAGCAAGAATCCATTTCACCACAAACAAATATCTTGAAGTTGAAGGTGGAACTACACTATATTTCATAGTAATGGATAATAGTTGCTACAGATGGCGCTGAAAGTACATTTTATGAAAAGCAATTGTAGTCAGATTCAGTTAATCAGAGTTCCCAATCTGAATGAGCAGCCACTCCAAGTTTCAATTCTTACCTTTTTACTAGGTTACTATCTAGGAAAACGCTATACCTAGTGGACTTGTCATAAGGGGCGTAACGAGAGGGGGCAAGGGGGGCACAATTCCCCCAGCGCCAAATCACTGCGGCGTGCGCCGAAAAGTCCCAACAATGTCACAAGTACTTTCTGCAGTACTGTAAATTTGCTTCCGAAAGACCTCAGTTTCGAACATGGGGGCGCCAAACTTGCTTCTTGCCCCGGGCGCCATCTAACCTCGTTACGCCCCTGCTTGTCATGCATATTTGCTTCTCCGACTATCAAGCATAAGAATCTGACTGCAATTACCCGATTATCAAGCATAAGAAAAAAACCACTGCACACAAAGTATAAGGAAAATTAACTGCAAGGTCTTGCTACCTTGCGTCACTTACTGCATGTATCTGCAGTCATGTGTTCATGTCTCAAAAACAAGAGAGAGAAAAGTTTCACTCTTACAAATTGGAACCGTTTCGCGAAAGCAAAAATGAATCCGAAGTATGCATATTTACCAAGCTCTTTGTGCACAAACCGGTCTTCATATTAGTAATAATGAGGATGCGCACGGCACAGTGCACAAAACGTTGCCCAAGCTTCGATTGACACAGTGTATACATCGGCCGTCATTTTGCTTATCGCCTTAACTCAAGACTGGTTTACACTGGCAAAAAAACAGGCCCACCACCACCTTTGACCCATATTAACACTGAACGTTGCGTGACGCGACGGTTGGGGTCACATTTCACCAACACAACGGAGTCCAAGCATAACAGAGATTCCGATTAGCTGTGATCAATTGAAATCATGTGGAAGTATCTTATCACATAGCTTGGACAAAGCGCTAGTAATGGAACCTTTTGACACGACTAAGGAGTAAGGCCATACAGAGATGTGGAAATCTGTTACACTATGTGAGTTAACTGTTTCTGCCCCAACTATCGCAGTCGGCACATATGGCTCGTCTTGTTTATTTAAGCTTATCTTAATTAAACACACAAAACTGTTATTTTGGCAGTGAAAGGGTGTGGCGCAGATGGATCAATTTTTGTGTATCATTTTTTAAGCTTCCGCGCATGACCTTGTAGGATTTCAGCTTCAAGTAATGAAGTAAAGCTTAAGCAGAAAAGAAAAGTAATAGTCAGAATCAGCTGCAGGATGCAAACAAGTTGTCGGGTTTGTCTAAGCGACTTCTATAGACCTATTGGAAATAAAGACTGTTATACAAACGTGGTGTTGTTTGAGAAAAGCTTTGCAATACGCAAAACAAAAAGTCAGCTTTTTATCAGGAACATGCGGTGGATCTTTTATCATTTTTTGTGTTTATCAAAAACTTAAAATAGTTCTTATGCTTATACTGCAAACTTTATACGCAATCAGGTCCGCAATGGAACAGGCAAATCGACACCCTCTTTTAATTTTTTTCATAACTTTGCTTCTAAGGCAAGATTTTCATGGTTTTCGAAACTTTTGATATCTTTCACAGGTTTTGACTCCTTCAAAGTTCTTTTACCGCGTAAAATGTTCTACTTTACAAATTCTTGAAAATGAAAACTTTAAAAACTATGAAAAATTTCATATTCCTGTGAATTTTTTTCGACATTTTACAAACTTCTAACAAACTTGTATGCCAATGGAATACCGGCCCTTATAGCAAAGTCATCGCCAGTGGGGGGCTGTGGTTCCTGGCTCCCTATTTGGAATTTGTTTCACCCTGACAGAATGTGAGATGAGTTTGATGACCTTGATTCTTCATAGTCGGTTCATGTGTCCTCGCTTTTTTCCCCCAACACTTATCCCTGGCGACGCTCCAGCTCTGCCGTTACAGTGCAGATGGGTGAGGCTCTGCTGATGTACATTACGAGTTGTGGGAATACTAGTGGACAGAAAACTCACAATTATGTAAATATCTATTCGTAGCCGACTTACCAGCTCTACGTAGCAAGTTGATGACCAATCATCTAACTTTGGTATGCACATTTTCAAAGGAGCTAAATGAAAATGACATTGTGGCAGGATTTTTGATTATGGAAGGATTTGATTCTTTGATAGTTGTAAGATTGTTTGTTATTTTTGATTTGAGTTGATTGTAGTATGCCAACTGAATGATGTGCCGTAATATCAAATGTAATCAAGACATTGCATAGGCCTACATTTGAGCACCCCCTAATTTTTCTTCGTGAAGTATTGCACCTCGAATGATGATCTGCGTGGAGCAAGCTGTCAACTTATAAGGTGTACGGTAAATTTTACTTCTATTCACTGATCTCAAAGAAAACTTTCATAAGAGAGGAAATATCCAAGTTAAATGCCGTAGCATCAGGAACTCCTGTAGAAGAGAAGGTGAGCATAATTTACAGCAAAGCAAGGGATCCAGCACATGGTCACTGCAAAGCACTGACTTAGGAAGTAATAAGGTTGATAAATAACGTGATGGCCAGCAATTTACTGACTGTTGGAAGATAGAGTTTTTGAAAGCCTAAACAGGTCTGGAAAGTTGAAGATTAAAACGGAAAGTTTCATCTTCATGAAAGATAGTAAATTTTCGGTTAGAAGAACTGTTTGACACAAAAAAATCAGATCAACGTACGAATTTGTGCCTTGAACGCAAAGTTTCCGAATAACAAGTTTTGAAGAAGCTTACGAAGTGTTATACAGAGCAGAAAAACAGTAACAATTTAGGAAATCTTGTACAGTCTTATTGCAAAGAGGCAAAAATCACAGATATAAAATGAAATTGTTTTGGATGTTTTTAGAACAACTGATTTCCTTTGTTTCGCAATACCAGCAAAATCAAAGCAACTGTTTTGATCTTCAGCGAATTCAAAAATTTTGACCTGACTTATTTTTGAGGATGTAGTGTTAGTTTTGGAAACGTCTATCATGATTTTTCTAAAATCTGTAGGTAATTATAGTTGTTTCTAAGCAAGGAATATTTTTCCACAAACTTAACCGAGAAAAGGAAGAAAAACTCGGGGTTATTGGAAATATTTTGGAGTAGGAAGATGGATCTGGAAATGATGATGAACATGTCACATTAAATAAAAGCAACGTAAAACAGTTCAAACTGGTCCGACATTTTGTCTTCTAATGTTCTAGTAGCCTCACAGGTTTGGTCTACCTCTACTTTAATTTCAACAACTGCGAAATCTGTGATTGTAAAGTCTGCAGATATAATGGTTCCAAAAGATCCTGAAAAGTGTAGTTTTTTTCGTCAGCAACAAAATCGTTCAGCGTCAGTCAGTAAGATTACAGATGATATATCGCAATATTTTGGTAGGTTTCTGAAATTAACAACTTGCACTTGAACGGTAAATTAATGCACTCTTCAGATGAGAAACCAACAAAAGCCTAGATTCTAGCTTTTCAATAATGAACAAGGACTAATACAACGCATCCACAACCGGAACCGTTGCTGATATTTCTGCAACGTTTCTTAAAGTTACTACTTGTTTCAGTGTTGTATGTTTAAGCTGGTTTTAAGTACAAATTCGGCAAAATGAAAGGCTTGTTGTCAAAATATTCGTTACTGCGTTACATATTTTAAATTTGAAAAACTAAATAAATAAACAAACAAAGAAACGGAAATTTTCCTTTCACGAGTGTTTATTCAAAAGCTGTTTGAAAGGTTGTCGGTTAAATCACATCACTCAGCGATGCACGTGAGAAGCGCTAACAAAGTAAAAAATATTATTTATCACGAGAAATATAATTTAGAGGGAAGAAGATGATGCACCATAATACACGTAGTTCATGAATTGACGTGAAAGCACTGATGACATAGATAACAGACACGTTAATTATTGATAGGCGTTGGCTGGTGGGCTGTGTAGACGCTGATGTAACCCCAACCGCTCAAGAACAATTTCCGACACCTTTTTTTGTCCTATGCTGTGTCATATACACCTTGTTGAGGTAACTTGAACAGAGTAGTCATAAGTTTGTGTTCATTAGCCAAAAGCCTACATTAGAGCTAATAAGGACTTATATTTTATACTTGTCTGCCTTCAACGGCAAGAAAAGTGTTGATGGAAGTCAGAAAAGTGTTTTGCAGGGTATGTTGGCATGCCTGTTATGACACACACGTAAACATATCTTCTGTATTACCTTACACTCGAGTTTCAGTTGTGGCCATTAACCCAGCAGCTGCGAAAGTGTTCGGTAACTTGGGTGACTTTTTTAATCAGATAAAATGATTTGATCTGCATTTGTAAAGCAATTATATATTGCAGTCTTTGCCTTATGTTAAAACTACTGTACTAGAGCTGCCATTGTTAATCAATGTCAAGGTGAAAACCGTCAATGCTGGTCAGCTTTCAAGCAACATCAAAGCTTATATCAAAATCATGTGCTTACGATGAAAATAATTTTTGTGTTGACTCTGAGTTTTTTATTCACTTTCAGTTTTAATACAAAACACTTGAACACAAGGCGGCAAACAGCTGATATAATCGGGTGGGGGAAGATGATTATAACTTGCTGTACTTAACAACTAAACATGTTTTCAAGATTTCGGGAGGCAAGTGCGGGCCTGCTTGAACAAATTTATCATTCTCAAAGGAGCAGGTAGGCAGCCCACTAATTTTGCTCTATTGGTAATAATGGTTACGTGAAAGCAACCCAGATGACTGCTTATCTACAGAAAGAATCTGATATTTATAAAAACTGATAGCCGATAGTAGATGTAGAGTTCCAATTGTCAACTATGCCCCTAAACGTACATTATAAAATTTTTTCACCAAAAATTACGTAAAAACTGCATTATACAAACAAAACAAGATATGTAGCACTTTGCATGCGAAAAGTTTACAAAATCTTTCATGTGGACGTTCTCAAAGAGGTTTCACCATCGAATATGTTAAATTAACTGTGCAATTCTTGTTTTTATCTTCCAGACTTCTGTGTAACCTACCGAAGTTTCAGAATACGGCTGCACTAGAATGCTTAATCGTTTGTCAACAGAATTTATCCGCAGTGAAAATCCGTGAAGCGAACGTAGTCACGTGGCTTTCCCAACAAGCTGTTTTATTGGCGTCAGCTCAATTATCAGCTTTCTAGTTTCTCTAAAAAACAGAATGCGACAGAGACGCCCAAAATCAAGATCTCATGCATATAATAGAAACGTTTGGAGAATATTTGTTTGAAATCATAGAGACACTCATAATTGGTCTTGTTTTTGCCCCGAACTAGCTTTTTCAAAGCATCAAGTGAAGAAAAGTATTTGCTACTTTTTTATTACGCCATCAGATTAAGATTATGGCATTTTTCAAAATTCTATGAAAAGGTTTTTCTGCACTGCGCCAACGACTGCTTACGCTCACGCGATGCTCGCTCTGACAGTGTTTTCTTTGTGGAGCCTTTTTTCTTCGATCCTTGCCGCACAGCGAAAATACAAGGTAGCTGTTCTGTTCAATTGGCGGTAAGCAAGCGACGAGATCGGATCGTAAATGACAGGTTGATCGCAGAGCTATGAACTTTCTTAAAACCATGCGCCATGTTTCGTTTCGTCTCTGCAAGCGGCAACGTTGATTCTAAGTTCAACGCCGCGCAGCATGAAGCATCATTCTCTAGAAAGAAGTTAGGTTCTCCACACTTTGCTGATTTTAAAGTAGGGTTTAATTTGCGCAATAGAGGCTTTCGGGAAGTGTGGTTGTTGTTTCGTTTTACAGCGCTTTTCTTGTGCTTTGCAGCGGTTGCAAGGACGTGATTCAGACGAATTGAGTTGGTTTAGTGTGGTTTTGACAGTCACATCAGTGTTGTCAGTGCGACCATCGGGTCATGACAGTGCACAGCTTACAAAAAAAGAATGGAAGGTTTGTTAGAAACCGATGATAACCCGAAACGTGTTAGAACCTTTCCAGGGCAACTGTGTTGACCTACTCGTTTTAAAAGCTTGTACGAGGGCGGCTTTTTGTAGACAACACAACGCGTGGATTGCAATTGAGTTAAAAGCTTTGCTAGGGAGATGGTAATGGGTGTCTTCAAAAGATTTTGAAAACCTGTTTTTGGAAAGACTGGGAGCTGATGGTATGGGGTGCTTCTGCTGCCTCCTGCTCTGCATGTGCCATGGGAGGAGGAAGTTTTCATGCAAAAACTAACCCGATGCATCAAAAAAATGTTTCGAAAGCCCTGCAGTGAAGGGAAACAGTTTGGTGCCAAGTGTAATCATGACCAACGCAGTGTGAGCTGGGCTTTGTCAACAATCACTTCTAAAAGCTTTGGAAACCGGTTCAAGACGTGAAGCCGTAAAAGTGCATGAACAGGGCCGCAGCCGTAGAGGGCCACATTAGCCATGACCCTCCCCAATTGAAATATATAGTTGTAATGTTTTTTCATCTTTTTTCATTTCCAAAACTGTGAGGAGTGCTGCGTAGCAAGCTGTGAAGTTCGCGCAGTGTTACGTCACCACAGCGCGCCTGCCGCAGAAGCTGACGCAATGGGATGGAATATCTCCACGAAGGTCAGTCTCAAGACGTGCTGACCCAGTTTCGATATCCTTGCGAAATGCAAGCTTTCGTCCGTGGGTCACAGACAGTTGTCCCGGTAAAACAAAACAACCATCACGCACAATATGATACATACGTTTTGAATATTAACAAACTTGTTAGCCACCAAGATGTGGTTCTTGCGTTGTACATGTGGTATTTACTCCACTGGTTAACACAACTGCTGTCTCTGCAGAAACTTTGATAACACAGAGACAAAGATTAATAGGAAAACAACTCTTGTTTGATGTTTTGGTATTGTTACGTCACCGGAAGGTTACTCCCCAAACAAAATTCCTGGCTACGCCATTGTGCCGCGAATACGCCTTGATAATGCATGTAAGCCAGTGGTTCTCAAAGTGGTCGATATCGACCCCCAGGGGTCAATTGGACCATCCAAGGGGTCGATAAATAGTAGGAGGGTCGAATGGGGGTCACTGAATGGCCAGGGGGTCAATGAATAACTGCTGGGGTCTACTGGAGCAATGAAGCCTCCAATTCAAAATTATTGTTTCGGCCAAGGAATGCAAACGGCGTTTTCCAACAAATCAAACAAAATTAAGAGGACTGATAAAATCTGAGTTACAGTAGTTTAAAAGTACATTCGATTCGAATAGTTTTTTATTAAATCATGCATTGTGATGACATTATGAATACTGTTCTGTTTGTTACGTCACAAACAATATTGTAGTGCATGTGTCGCAATTCGGCAGTTGTTAGACTGGTAGTACAGCAGTTTGACACATACAGTACTTTCCTTGTATTAGTAACTGTTGGGCTAGGCCACAGGGTCTACGGAAAATTGTATGCATTAATTGGGGGTCAACGTGCAGAAAAGTTTGAGAACCACTGATGTAAGCGTACGCACGCGAACAAAAACACTTCAAAATTTAAACAAGCATGCAGGTTCAGCGTTAACTGTGGACGTTCCTAAAACGGCAATTTGCTTTTGTGTGGTAAACGACTGCTAAACAACACTTCGATAATCCGCAGAGCATGAGCAACAATGCAGTGACTTGAGCACAAGAGATAACTACTTCAGCATTTTTACATGTATACTTCCTTGAATCTTTCTTTAGAAAAAACAGTCGGTGGGGAAGATTTTGTAGAAAAATGAGGGCAAACAGTGAAAAAAACAGCAACAATAAGTCCTAATATTTTTGCCATCTAAATTCTTGAAAACGTAGGTCGTTTAATCAGGGTTTTTGGGACCCGATTCAGGCCCCAAGAATTGAAAATCAAGTCCCTAGAATCAGAGAAAATTATCAAGGGAAATTTCTGAACGGATAGTTGGAAATATTTCGGTCCCTACAGGTCAAGGACCTACTACCTAACATTTTCCTTAAAAAAACTGGTTTAATTGTACCGCAGGTCAGTTACTAGCGACCTCCCACTGTCTCTTTCATAAAAACTTGCATTTGTTTGTAAAAAGAGAACAAAGGTGCTCGCTTCAATTTATTCTGCTCGAAAAAGGAACCGCCCGAACAACTGGAACAAGTGAAGTTTGGCGCTAATGAAAACAAATAAAACTGGTTTTCACCCGTGTTACCTTCTTTCAAACAGTTGCAAGGAAGACGTGGGAGAACCTTAATGGTGGTGAATTCCTACGCAATGTGCATCGAGTGTTGAGTGAATTTACGATATGAGTCATTTCAGAGGCGTGATGGATTGTGTCATTTTAGCAAACAGAATTTAAAACACATGTGTTTTCTTCAAAATAGTTGTAATCCTCGCAGTTGTGACTTGAGGTGTAGCAGAGTTATGACGGGCATCGAGCTCAAACTTTCAGCTCAACCATGGCCAGGGGTCTGAAAGCGGTTAGGACATTCTTTGCCTGTTAAAAATTTTGTAACTAATCTCTTCTGGGACCAGGTAGCAAAGTTTTTGCAAACAACCTCTTCTGGGACCGGATATATCCCGAAAACCCAAGCTTATTGGCAAGTCAGAAGTGAAGTTTGAGTAGTTCAAACATGTTGTCTTCTGATGCAACGGAGATGCAATGTATGCCAAACTCTGGCATTAAAGATTGAATTGTGTACTAATCTGTTTGCGCAGATTCTGTCTATAATAGCATACACGTTCAATAACCTTGGAAATCGATAAGCTATACTTACAATGCGGCCTTAACGAGGTTTATGAGTGTGTAATTAACGTTCACTTTTTTACATTTGAAAGTTATAATGCGCAAAATTTACTTATGCACCGGCACTGTTACATTTTTTCGAAATGTACTGTATGCCTTGGCGCAGTGCGCTTATGAAAAGGTGTGGAAACCCGTGTCCACTGGCAACGTCAGTATTGCCGTCTGCAACGTTACTCACTGCTGTCAGCACATTGATACCACAGCAAAAACCTAGCCTCCCACTTATCTTGTCCAAACAGACAATGTGGGTACCTATAAATGCTGAACTTTTATAGAGTGGGAGTCGTTCTGTAATCATTGCAAATTTCCTCAACACTATGGTGGGCTCATGCCGATGACTGGAATTAGTGTTGAGTGCATGGCCAATTTTGAGAAGAATATCGGTTGTTTTTTCGCTCATTGTTTGGTCTGATGTTCACGTGTGGTGCTGTCATTGATTCGCCACCAATGCTGCAGCATACACTACGCCGACGAACTACGAAGTAACCGCGTGGCCCCCAACGCTAGCATGTGGAGATGGGCGCCACGGACCACCCGTGACACTCCAGAGGGAGTGCAAAGCGAGTATAACGAAATTAAACCTTTTTAGTTTAATTGTTTGCAGTATTGATGTGTCGCCAGCCACGTAAAATGGTTTGCCAGCATTTAGCACACACGCACATACCTGGTGTTTGCCAGCGGTGCAGCGTTGTAAAACCGAATAATAAACGCAGTGAGTAACAAGTAAAAAGTCTACGTCACGTGTGTTAGTGCTGGTTGCAGAGCAGCATTGTGAACGTCTACTCATTTCCAATTACTCACCATGTAAAATGGCAAAAAAACTGTTATTTTGCCAGTACATTGAAAAAACACTGGCATAAAAGGAACACAGCGCACTGCTTGAACGTCATTCATCTGACGCTTGTGCCTACGACGCGTCGTGCAAAAGTACAACCTATAAGGCAGATGAAATAGTGCTGACAGGCTGTGCGGTCGGGAGATCGTGCCTTGCTATAGAATTGCTACGCCTTTGACGAAATGAGAACGGATACATGTTGATGGCTGGCAGGCAAAATTCTTGTACGGAATCATATCTTGCAAAAACACATTAAATTATTGCGCTTAAATGTTCCGTGAAAGGTAGAGATATTTTATTGTGCGTTGGCTGATGTATGATGCGCTTCATTGAAATAGAATACCCGCTGCGCCTTTGACCTTGCGTGAAAGCTCTCCTGGTTTGAAACGTGGAGGCAGTGCTGTCACCTGGACGAACAATACGGTGGCGGTATGGTGAAACATCTTCAATCACTTTATTGGCCACTGTGTCGTGGGCGGTTTGCCGAAAGCAACAATATATTATGTTAAGTCACGTAGGCTTCACGAGCAAGCTAACGACTTGATGTAATGAGCATAAACCATTGAAATTTCGCACGCTTCTCTTGTATTTCTCGGGTTGCCCACAGATCCTACTCAGTTTTGTTGTGCACCTTTACGGAATCTCTTGCTCATCAGAACTGATTTGGGGGGAAGGTTGTTTGGTGTTACTGAGCATTGTGAAATGTTAAACTAGAACTCTGATTAGTTTTTTCAGTAGGGCACAAGAAGCGAAGGTTCGTCCGACCTGTTTCAATCAGACAAGCATTCCAGCTGTGCTGTTGCAGTCTTTTCTGATCTCGTTTTCAAGTGCTATTCAAAAAACGTTCTGTTGTTTTTAAGTTTCTTTGGCAATGAAAACGTAGTTTTGAGAAAGGATACTTAGTGCTTGCTAGGGCATCAACAAGTGCATATGAACAATGCGCCTTGTGGCTCGATGAAGGGAAGCTATCACATCGACAAATTACGGTATGCTACAATAAATAGGAATTTGATTAAAACGTAGTCTTTAAAACTCGCGCGTCGTGTGCACCTTAGGGAAATTTCGACGTTGCTTTTGTTCCGTAGAAGTACACCGACATGCTGCTGCCCACCGGTCGAACTGTGCTCACGATCGAAATTCATTTTTCGTTAAGAGCTGATCACATTGGCGGACGTGCAAACGCGTCAATTGTACGTTTAAGGGGCATCTGATACATCTTATCGTAGAATTTATCTGCCTACACTGTTTGTCGACCGAGCGGCCATTGACCAGCTGCTATTAGATTGTCAAAAGTGCGTTGCTTGTTTGTTCAAATTGCCTGCACAGCAGCAGTTAATGCATGGATTGTTCTATTGCACCCTTAGGGCCGATAAAGTATATTAACGGTAACTACCGAGGTCCTAGTGTTCGTAGCGACGAATGAACTAGCGAGAACTCACCGCAGACCTGACCATTTACACGTTTTGAATGAGACGTCAAAGTCAGGCGTTTCAAAACAGCTCGTGACAATGCGAACGATTAAGAGAAAAACACAATGGGCGCAGTGGGCGCCGATTTGCAGTTCCACACTGCGTTATACAACAGTGGAGAGTAAACTCGCAGTTGGGTGGTTGTAAATGTGACCAGCAGAACAGATCGAAGCAAGTCGCTTGGCGTCTGAAATTAGTATTTTCTTACAATAGGAGTGAGTTAAAGTAACACTATTTTTTGTTCAGGCAGGACAGATGAGTGTGTGATTACAGTGGCTGTTGAAATGCAAAGGTTGTTGTTAGCAGTGTGATGTGGAAAATGCACCTGGTTGTTGGCGACCTTCGAACAAAGCTCTCACCGTCAGTTATTGTTGCACCTAACTCGAGTGCTTACACACTGTAGCAAAAACTTCAATAAAATCTTAGTTGCTCACGGTGCTCTGGAATTTGTTTGCATCACTCAGTGATCTGAGTTACACATTAGGAATCGCAGTCGGTTATTTAGTTTGTTGACAGGTTAGCTTAAGCAAGTGGGATAGTGTGTGTCCCATTCTAGCCAGTTGTTAAGTAAGCTAGTGTTAAGTGTATTCAAGCACACACGAGATTCAAAACATGGAATACGATAGTGGGAATGAGAGATTAGCAGAACTTTTTACTCAGGATAAAAAAAAACGGAAAAAATAAACAAGTTCTTCATACAGTAAACGTGTACAAGACTTAGTGCATCCGAAAGCTAGAGCGCCATTCACGTTTGAGACAGAAGTCTTGAAAGATCTCTTGATCTCCAACTCAACCGGCCTTGTGTTTACATTAATGTGCAAACCGTGATCCGCAAAGTGAAAAGCGGCGACCCAAGAAGATTTCTGAGAATAGCCCGAGTCAGCTAAAACTGGCTTGTCGAGCCAAAAGCAATGAGAGTGCACGAAATAACTCTCGAAACTGTAGACTATCACTAACGTTTAAAATGCGGATAAATTATTTGAAAAATTGGATTAGACAAAATAAAATGGCAAATTATAGTACAGCAAAGTGAACAAAATCATTAGTTTAAAACGTGGAAATAACGGGGCACAGGAAATTGTCAGTTTTCCACATATTTCTTTTAATATGGTTCAGGTGAAATACGCTTGAAATTACGTGGATTTAAAGTTACTGTATGTGTGGGTGCCAACAAAAGTCAAAGTCCTTCTACTGATGTTTTAACTGGTTAAAAAGAAATTGCGTCTTACTGTAGGTAGCTCTGAGTCCTGTCGAGCTCAGCTTGATACTCGAGAGATGCAGCAAGTTATGTTAAATACTTGTTCGAGAACGCTCATTCAGCTCATTGTTGTTACCTAAAGCGTGCGTCAGTTTGGCTGTAGACAATTTGAACAAACTTTGGTTTTCAAAACTTCGTGCTTAACACAAGAAATACCAGTTTGCGTTTTCTTTCTGTGCTTTCGAGCATTTACTCGGTGGTTCCCAAAGTTCTACGGAGGAATCCCTGAATTCCTTTGTTATTGATATAACAGATTTGAGAGTCGTTTAATGGACAGAAGTTTTGCAGGTCCTGTTTAGTTTACCGGTTTATTTACCGTGTTTGTCAGCTAGGATTTTCATACATTGTTTTTAAATCATCTGTTTTTGCGTAGCTGCTGCCTCTGTTACGTAACGTTTCTTGCCTGTGCTAATCAGTTGTTGTGGTAATAGCATGATTTAAAAAAACACAAAAGGCTTCAAAATTTTTTGATGTGGTCAGTAACCAGCAATGTTTTGGAACCGCTGCTGTTACTGCTTTCTTTTGCAGTTTAGGCAGCAAAAGTCAGGCAGTATATTTAAACCTTCTTTGCTATGATGTGTATACTATGCCATAATATTATGAAAATTGTTTTGGTAGGCTGTTTGTTGGACGTTTCCTGGGATATTTATCGTTGCGATTAAATTCAGGATGTTGCAAGATATTTTTTGGATATCTTCAAACATTTCGTGAAATGAAAATTAGCTTGCTGGACTGGTCCCGAAGTGAGACGGCGCTTGTAACCGAATTTGGACATTCCCATTTGCAGATATTCTCCGCATATCAAAACGTTTGAATAAACCTGTTACCACATAATTTAAACTAATGCAACCAGATTTTTTTTCTGAAGTATCGTTTGCTGATTTGGGTATCAAATAGAACTTGAAAAGCATTTGTCCGGACGGATATCCATCAGCATGAAATGTTTTTTCAGTGATCGGAGAATAACATAGTAACTCGAAGCAGTTGGTGATGCTAAAAAGTAAACCATATTTCTAATTAGGTATAAAAAGCGTAAGGCTGTGTATGCAGAACCGAATCACCGATTGTTGCTGCTTAGCGTATCTTTCATCAACGTCCGGTGATCCTTTCAATGCAGAACTGGCCCATATCTTGTGCCAACGAGCTGTCTGCTGTGCTTTGTACGCATCATCGCCGTTTCCTTTCTGAAAGAAAGCACAACCAAAGCCAAGTTAACACGGTACTAGTACTGAACAGTAAAGACCTACTGATCAGTCGCGGTACTAAGGGGGGGGCTGGCCCCCCCAGATTTTTGGCTGGCCCCCTGCTTGCCCCCCCAGTTTTGTGCTTAATTTCACGTTCAAATTCGTTTGATTGACATATACAGCAAATAACTCTCAGCCAGCAAGATTTTAAACGATTTGAAGAGTTTCTGGCGACGGTTCTGATGATATTCACAAGCCTATGTTGGGTTTGATAGGGTCAATCATACCCAATCAATCTCCACTACAACCGAAAATAACCATGCAGAATAGACACTTATGTTGGCCTCCCTACTTTGTTTCTTGACCCCGCAGTGCTCCCCCCAGTTTTTTCATTCTAGAATCACCACTGTTACTGGTTGCTTAAAGCACCATGCATTCTGATAGACGCGTGCTGCCCATACGACCACGTTTATCCACTGTTTATGCACCAATCGAACATTTGCTTGCCATGCATGCAGTGAGTGGTTTTGTGATACTCTGCACTCGCCGCAATCAGTGTGTGCTATCGGTGGCGTTCAGCGAAAAGAAAATTTATCAGGCTTCGATTGAGCCAAGGCTGCGTGTTCATCAAGCATGAAATATTTTAGGCCTGTGATGTAGTTCAATGACGACTGCGTCGATCAATTTTGCCAACATCTGAGCAGAGCAGACTTGTTTGCAAGATTACTGTGCGCGTTTGTTTTTTTACGACGAGGCAGATGTGCAAAAGGCGAGGAAAAACGTATTTGGTTGGCGAATTAGAGACTTTTAGTCGGTTTCGGAATTAAGCTCTCCGCTATGTGTATTTTATAGATCATGTATATCAAGACTGCTTGAGTTCGTGTGACACGAACAAACGCATCCTGATAACACTCAATTCTCGCTTTGTTAGTTGCTTGTGGTGCGCAGAAAATCACAATTTCTTCAACGTGTATATAAAAATAGGCAGGATCGTAAGTTCGCAAAGACGATAACACTGAAATACATGTCCAAGGTCTTAAGAAAGTGGTACCGTAATCATTTTATATACAGTTGGGCTGAGCTACAAAACGTACCATGATATTGTTTTGGTCAAAAAAACAAAACCTTGAAAGTTAGGGTGTCTCATTCTGCAATTCAGAAGTATGCGGTGGTCCTCGGGAGGTTTGCAGATTCCTCAGCTGGCTGACAGAAAAAGTGCCGCATTATAAGAATTTGTAGGCACTGAGTGGGAGATCTTTTGCGTACTGTCGGTCCTTCGTAGTTTCAGTTCATTTCAAACATGTGTTGCACCTATCGCAGTTCAGTTAAACCTTAAATCAATCTTATATTGCTATTTCATTTTTGATGCCAGGTAAACAGTGGTGCCACTCCTAGTGTTTTTCCACTAGATCTAGTCTTTTTTTATTTCATCTAGTGTTCTAGTGTTTTTTTTGGCTATCTAGTGTTTTTTTATGAGTGAGCTGAATTTCATTAAATGCACAATTTTGTGTACTTGTAGCATTAATTGAGACCGTTTGATTTAGTGCAATTGTAATTAGCTAAAAATTCTACCTAATTAAATCTTAAATTACACAAGACAATATAATATGTTTTGAGCTGCGACCGCTTCGAAGTCACTTGGTCATCTGTTGAAAGTTTCAGTGACCTGAGCAAACAAACACAGGCGTTGCTGCTATCTCCCGTTTTCTTTGCTTCTGGTTTACAAATAGCTTGTACAACGTCTATGGTTGGCATTGCAACGCATTTTCTGGGCATTTTCACTATGTTAAGTTTGATTTTGTAATCTAGTGTTTTTTTGAGAATCTGGTGTTTTTTCATCATGAAATCAAGTACTTTTCCGTGACAACAGAGTGGCAACACTGCAGGTAAATGGTGTTCTGGATCAATGTGCGTCCACCTCTGCTGACGTACCGGCAAAGGGTTGAGAAACCCTGCAGCTCCAGGTCAGGTTTACCTCAGCATCTGCCTTCAGTGGCGATTAGCGAAGGTGGTAACATGCTATTACTGCAGTGCTCAACCTGATCCGCATTAATAATTGAAGTGACATGGAGCGCAGTTAAAATGAATCGTAATTATTAATTGCGTTCCCGCATTTCCTTCACGGAAGTTTACAACTTTTTAAAGAGAGAAAGTGAAAATAGTGGTTTCTAGTGTTAAAAAGATTGAGGAAACCAAACAAGGGCCACCGAAATGCGTGTGGCAAGGCGCATTTATGAAGTATCAGCTTCTTTTGTGATGGTCGAATGATAGGCATCTAAGCTAAGGAACTAGAGGGGGCATGGGCTCCACAAGCCCCTTCCTTAAAATTGTCCCTGGTTTGCGGCAAAGCGCAAAACTGCAGCAGTTTTCACCAATTGACGGTGTGTTGCTCTATCCTGTGCTATTCGCCAAAAATTGAGTTTGAGGTTTGTTGTAAAGGAGTTCGCACACTGGCGGTTCTGTGTGGCCCTCGGAAGTTTCGAGAAAAATCAATTGTTTGTTTTTGTTAACCATGCTGTCTATATGTTGTAATGTCTTAGGTAACACCGCCCAGTTTTGTAGGTGTTCTGTTTGACTTTTCATGGCACACTGATGCGGGCCTTTCCCTAAAAAGATTGCCAGCCACTACTTTAGGGGTTGCCTAAAGTTTAGGTCGAAGTGCTATTATTCAATTTAAGTAACATAAAATGCAACCTTACTTCTGGAATGCGTAAATAATGTTTGGAATGTTTGACAATTGAAAGCTCCAGGTTTCCTGGTAGATTTCGAGGAATCAGGCGACTGGCTCTGCTTTCAGGACTTTGCGATGGTTATCGGCCTTGCACAAAACTGTTTTTAAGCAACTGGTCCTCACAGAGACCAGAGACCGCGCAGTCGAATCAATCAGCAAAATGTTTTGATAGGAAATCGATTTCACGTAACTCTACGCACATCCTCGGTCATGAAATCTTATTCAAATAGAATGATTCTGCTGATACACTTTTCAAGAATGATTGCAGCAGGATGTGTAGAGCTCAGTAAAGTCGATATCCTATTTAAAAAAATGCTGATTGATTGGAATGCGTCGCCTTTGGAGGCTAGTTACTTAAATATGTTTGAAAATACAAATATCTGGGTGGAAGCTGATCGAATTCTTAATCAGAATAGGTTTAGTGTAGGTTTATATGTTGTTTACAGTAAGAACGTAGTAACGTTAAACGTGTGGTTTCCCTAAAGCTGGCCTCTTTTCAGAAAATTCAGTTATCAGTCAGAAAATAGAAAGCATCTAATGTTTGCTGACAGTTTAACTACGAAAAATGTGGTTGAATTTTGATGGTGTAATTTTACAGCAATACGAGTTAACACACCCCAGATAAGCTAAAGTGTGTTTCTAATTTTTTGTTTCACATTTCCTTCGTTTATGATAGGTGTGCACTTAAAAATTGCTATGATAGGTGTGCGTCTTAAAAATTAACTTTTACCACTGTTGATGGATGTTTCACATCTGCCCAGCACCCGGATATGTTTATTTGTTTTTTAACTTTTTTGGCAATCATATGCATGAAATGCGAATCAACACCACTACATCCGAGACAGCAGCCAAAATGCATCCCGGTAACAGCTCCTGTCTGCTTGCCAGAGTTTACGAAAACGGATGAATCTGTTGAATTTGTTAGTGGATCTATGTTTACCGGAATTATCCGCTCTGCAAACGGATTAAAAAAAGAACAGCTGCTGTCCTGGAACTACAGCTATACAACATTCCCAAGTTTTGCTGGCGACAAATCTGAATCTGAGGTCTTGTTGTCGTTCAGCGAGCTCCACATGCTGTTATCAACTACCTGCTCGAAGTTTATCAAACTCTTTTTGTGTGCTGTTCATTCTCCAGTTTGCACGAGCTGGGGCGTTGTCCCACCATGCAGGGAGCTTTGCGAACGGGTGCAGTCGGACTGTGCGACAGTTTCGAATACGTTCGGAATCGAGTGGCCGGAAAAATTAAATTGCGCTCACTTTCCCAGCACGAACGTGATGCGCGAACGCGTAAAGAAACGAAATGCCCAAAGCGCAGATGACGCTGGTAACACGGGCAACTTGATCCTTGTCAGCAAAGCGTCAACACTTCTTTGGGATGAAGCCCTTTTGGATGACGGAAACGTAAGTGAAGATGGGTACATGTGAAAATAAGCTGGAAAATAAGCTGACTGCTAGATGAAATGCGAGAAGCAGCAGTAGCAAGCAGCATACGTTTGTTAAATAAATTTTACTGTAGTACAGTTAACCCGTTTTCAATTTGTTTAACACAAAATTATTATTTTTGGCTGCTATGTTCGGTTTTTAGTATAGTTGAGTTAACCAACATGTTACCTTGTTTTCCTGTACTTTTCAGATATGCATTCCTCCGTCGAACGAAGACGTGGTAACCCCTGCTTTGCAGCGTTTGGAAAGAGACTCCCACAATGCCAGCTCGGTTAACCCAACCACGTCGGAGATATTTACTGATTATGGGGTGGCGTGCCCGGCTGAAATGAGGACCCCATCCAGCCACTCTGGGTAATAAGTCTTTCGATGAAAAAATGCAAGAGGCTCGTTGTTTCACATGCATTCCACTAATTCTGCGGTTCAGCCATTGGTGACAACCTTCTCACGTGTTGAAATCAATCAGTAAAATTAAACAATCACAATTGTAATTCGATTTTGATAATTTTTTCTTAGCTCCAGACCAAAAAAACTATAAGTTTGATGGTTCAAAAAGGGGTCGTTTTTTTATTCACTCGAGCTTCTCGAAAGGTGGGCTATGACGTTTTTATTCGGCAGACAGGGACGCCGGAGCAGCGGTAGAGCAGGCGGGCAACAAAAAAGTTGAGGGCAGTGGAAACTTATAAAAAACAAAAAATCGTTATCAGTATGTTTGTTTCGGTTCAGCAGCTACGTTGATACAAAAAATAATAACTGTTTCAATTCCATCGTGATAAACCGTGAAATTACCTATGATACTGTTATGAAAAAGGCATTGCCCCCCTTATGAGAGGGCAGGGTGGGCAATGCCCCCGTTATCCTCCCGCTCTCCGGCGTCCCTGGCGGCAGACTTTTCTTCAAAGCAAGAGATGAACTCACTGCATCATGCGCTCATACAGCTCTTATTTTGTGCTCTAGTATCTTCATGAAAAGGAAAATTTGTAATCGGTTAATTGTCGAGTGCTTATGTAAATGGAGAGACTGAACTGTTGATATAAACTCGTGAAGAAAAGTAAGATTAAAACTGCTTATTTAAAACAATAGCTACGTACTAATTTGGAGCCGTTCTACCATTAAATTAATTAACTTAAACACTTTTAGTTAGAATGCGCTGGGCAGAGTGCTTCGCATGGATGTTTCTGCATTCGGCAACTCCTGTGATTTAAAGAATGGGAAAGGACGTTGCTGCCGTGTCATTACAAAGACAGGCTTGAGGTCACGAAGAATTTTCAAAATGTACCAATTAAATACTTGTGCTGCTGGTTAAGATTGCCGACGACCGTCATATTTCGCAACGACTGCTCTGCATGGTGCATTTCTCCGATTCGGCGCAGCCCGAAAGCACGAACTGCGAACGTGTTTTAGAAGTAAATGTGACTTCGGAATAGCAGTTCGTGGTAATTCTGCTGGAGCTGCTTATGCACTTCGTAGTTT
>Ga0210059_1004323_pt1 | contig 22892 bp, 11 predicted proteins | sample Ectturendosymbi2_FD_188042 | JGI IMG/M metagenome (GOLD analysis project Ga0210059, IMG submission 188042) | Ecteinascidia turbinata endosymbiont from Florida, USA - Sample 2 (SPAdes) (version 2) | ecosystem: Host-associated > Tunicates > Ascidians > Unclassified | place: Key West, Florida...
GTGCTGACGTAGACATATCGTGCTGATTGTTGAACTTGAAAATGTTAAACAAAATTTTTGCATCCTTCGTTTGCAGTGCTCTGTGAATAGTCTTTTGCTGCTGGTCTTGGCTTATTTACGTAAATTATGATCTTATGTAGGTTTTGTTTTAGCACTTTCTGCATACCTGTTGGTCCTGCTTTCACTGTTAGCGAATTTGACAGGGTTGGCGGTCTTGGTTTTGCTTTTGACGTCTTTTGCGTCACACTGTTATTTCTTGCATCACAGAGTCTTTTGGTTTTGAATTGCTAGCATTGCCAAGTGTTGCTTTATTTTCTGACTGAAGATGGATTAAGAATAATCTGAAACGTCTCAAAATAAAACATCTATAGTTTTTTGAAGGCTTTTTTAGTGTTGATGAAACTGTTAAGTCTATCCCAATTTTATGCTCCAGAGTTTGGCATTAATTGTTTTTATTGTTCATGTCGCAGAGACTATGTATCTATTGCTATCACAAGTATCACACATCATTGCTTTTCAAACAATGCTCAGTTTTTGTCAAAGTTGATTGGACTGACATGTCTTGTTCCAATACTGTTGTGCAATGTGACTCGGGTAAAATGGGCTTTGAAGCTCCAAGTAAGCATTTAAAACACATTATGCTGTTCCAAAATTGCAAAAAAATTATTCTGTTGATGACATACTGGTCTTGATTTTCAGATAATATGCACAGTTGGTAAAGTCACTGCACTTTTTGTGTTATGCATTGCTGGTTTCATCATGTGCTTGTTGGATAGTTCAATGCTGAAGAAAAATTTCAAATCCTATGTTGTGCCAATAGCATCATCAACAAATCATTCTTCTAATATGCTTGACACGTGAGTTATAAAATTCATCAGTGTTGTGCAAATGCATTATTCATACTTAACATTTTTTTAATTAAAAAGGCTCAGTTTTATGACTTGTTACAAGGTGTGATCGTTAAGGTAGGTGACCAATCAACTGTGAGAAAAAGTGTTAATTTCAAGATGAATTACATATTAGGGAGTTTGTTGATGTTTTTGCGTTTATTGGCCTCAGTAGGTGTTGACAAAATGTAGACAACTTGCGCAGTAAAACACCATGAAGCATGTCAAGTTATGTTGCATTAGCACTAGCAGGTGTGTTTTCATAAACAAGCAAACAAGATGAACCATGAAGCATGCATCGCTTGTCGCAGCTGAAACAAAAGCATCATCATTAACACATTTGCTGCCAGCACATGAATATATCAGGCATAAATCAAGCATGTCTTACCAACGGCATAACTCCTCAGCCAATTGTGCTGGGAGCTGTTCAAGCTCTCAAAAAACTCAGCAATTTTCTTTTGCCATAAGTAAATTTACTCAATGGAGGCATGCTGTGCAGTTTCACTGGTGACTTACCAATACCACTAAGACTCTCATTTAAACTAGCAAGTGAATCATCTCGAGAAGTAGCCTGAATTGCTTCTGCTTCACTGTCACTTGATGATGATGCCTTTATAGAAATATTGAGCAATCCTTGAATTTTATTTCTGCAGTTGGAGCACAGTTTCTTCCCAGGAACAATGTTAAGGGTAGGATGGTGCCTTTTAAACTTTCTGGTACCAATCTAGATTTATAGCACGCAAACTTGCATTTCAAATTGGCTTTTTATGTAGTTTGAAAACATCACAGCAGGTCTTTTGTAATGCAGTGTATCCTTGAATATATTTGTGCTTATGGAACATCCATACTGTTTCCCATGATGTGGTTTGAAGTTGCAGTTCATTTGCAATCTGAATATGTTAAAGTTGACACTCCTCATCATTCAAATTGCTCACTGAAACTGAACTAGTCTTCTGATTTGAGTATGCATGTTTATGACAATCACTACTTTGCAAAACACCTACAGAGCACTTATTCATCTTTAGTAATACTGAGAGAAAAAATGTTGTTAATTGTTATCAGCATTTTGCTAAGAGGAAGATAAGTTCATTACCAAGTAAAGGCTACTGTTTACATAACTATGCTTATATTTTTGATCAAATAAAATTTCTGTCAAATTCATGTCAATGCACATTGTAAGTACCTGGGTCAGCTATGTATATCATGATAAAATAAAACTTGGCTTAAAATACTATTTTAGTCATTAAAGAAAGTTGTTTCAGTTCAGTAAAAATTCCTTTTGCTCATCATGACTATATTCTACATTAGATTGTTTCAGTATGTATTACAGTTACGCATCTTAACAAAACTTTAGCCTTGTGTTTGAAACTGTAAATGTATTACATACAGATATCAAGCGCAGCATACATTTATATTCACTGTCAGTACAAAATGATATGTTGATAGCATGTGGTCACACTTTTCTACATTTTTTACTGCAGGAAAAGAAGTTTTGCTAAAGAAAACCTTGTTGGTCATTTTTTTATCACAGTTATCAATAACCATTAATTTTGTTATTTGAAATCTTCTCATCCACAGCTTTCAGATGATGTATCACTTGTGACGATAGGTGGTGTCAAGCCAAAGTTAATTACAATCAAACTTATTGTTACACATGAGTGAACACACAGGGTACTGATATTTAACCAAGGGTTAAAGGTCAAAATGGAGGTCCAATGAGGTTGGTCTTTTGAGATTTAGCTAAGTATGTTAAAAACTGCACCATATCAAAATTTGGTAGCATAGAAGTGTATATAAGCAAAATTATAGTGTGTTTAAGTAAAACATGGAGGAAAAGTAGAAATTTTCCGCTTGAGCAATCACAAAAGTGAGCAATTTCAAACGATCGTAACTTTGGCTGTGGTTGGTCAATTTAAATAATATTTAGTTTTTTGTGATCAGGATGAAAAGCTCTTTAATCTTGCTAAGTTTCATCAAAATCCAAGAGGGTTAAATGGCCTGGATCAACTGACATGGATTGACCCCTTCAGCATTTCGACAGATGAATGTGTACCCCTAAAATTTCTTATGACAAAACATTTTAGCATGATTAAGCACAGATATATTTAACAGTAGGCGTATAACAGCTTTTGAGAATAATATGCACTGATATACGCATAAATAATTGGAAATCAAAGATATGTAAATATATATTTCTCTTCTATTGCTAACCTTAAATGTACCCCAGGTTGGGAACCTCTGTTTGAGTATGTGCTTTAATAGATTATATCTATTTAAATTATTGTGGATTACATGTTTTAATACAGTTATATGCATTTTTTGTTAATTAATGCTTTGATCAAGTTGCATGAGTTGTTATACAGTTTGAACAGGTTTCAAAAACTGATAGTTTGTCTTTCTCATGAAACTATACACTTTGTGTGTATGTGTTTTTACAAGATTTTTTTTTACAGACAATCTAATAAACTTGGCACAGCTGTGGTGGCAGACATAAGTCTTGCAATCTTTCAGGCATTGTGGGCTTATGATGGATTTGATAATATAACATTTATTACTGAAGAAGTAAAAAAACCTAAGAAGAGCATACCCATAATAATTATTGTTTCAGTGTTGTTTGTGATGGTTCTTTACATGTTTGTGAATATATCATATGTTGCAGGTATGTAGATGAACATTTGCTTTTTGAAAGCAGCCTTGTCTAACTAACTTCATGCTAGAACTTTGATTTTTTTTAGAAATTTATGCTGTGTTGGTAGTGAATAGAATGTCGTATATTCCAATCATAATTTTTACATGTACATACATTTATCTTCATTACTGAATTTTTGGACCATAAGGCCCATTTAAAATTCCTCATTTTTCTCAAAAATTGAAAGTGGACCTTATAATGCGGTGCGCCTAACGTATGAATCTGGTTGTACTTTCTCACCTAGAACTAATTTTATGTGGTAAACGGTGCCATTTATTTAATTGAGTTGAATACAGTCTGACTTACCTGACTTTTGCTTCGTTTAATGTGTCTTACAGTTTGGTGTGCCTTATGTATGAAAATAGAAGAATTACTATTAAATTATTGATACTGCATGGCGCCTTATAATCCGGTGTGCCTTATGGGTCGAAAAATATGGTATTTCTAACTGGGAATAGAAAATAGTAAATTGACTAGAGATTTTGGTCTAGTTTTGACAGCAGACGAGATATTGACTTCAAAAGCTGTAGCAGTCAGTTTTGCTGCAAAAGTTCATCCACTTCTAATGTACTTGGTAACTGGAGGAGTTTGCTTATCTTTGATTGGAACTATAAACGTTGGATTTTTGACGGCTGGCAGGATACCATTTGTGGCAGGAAGAATGGGTTTTATGCCTCAGGTTTGTAGCATAAATACATACTGTCTCAGTTATGGAGTTGATTGCCTGCAAAGCATGGCCAAGTAACTTAAAATTATCAAACATCACCCAGTGCATCAAAAAAAGTTGGCCAGGAAAAAGGTGTCCCATGAGGCCAGGAAAAAGGTGTCAAATGCATAACTGATCTGATGCGCACTTTTTGGCAGTATTGTTTTCAAAACACCGGTACTCGGACATCTTGTGCTGAATATGTTATGTGTTTTCTTTTCATGCTGTTGTGTTTGGAACATTTGCTAAGTATTTGAATATTGTGGCAGTGCAAAAGACCTTGCACACCATATCAAATGGAAAAAGTTGTATGACTTCCTGAAGAGCTTGACCTTTTATATGGCAAATGCTTTATGTTTATGACAGATTCTATCAATGATTCATTGCAATTTTTATTCCCCATTTCCTGCTCTTTTGTTTGCGGCGATCATGGGTGGAGTTATGTTGATACCAAGCAGCATTGATGCTCTTCTGCATTCAGTAGTGTTTGTCGCATGGGCCTTCCGAGTTCTGTGTGCTTTCGGCTTACTGTTGCCAAGAAGAATGCCATGTGGAAACATGCAGTCATATGAGGTACGTTCATTGTGCAAGTGTATCCAGATGTGGATTTCTGCAATAAAAACCCAAATCACTAGTAAATAGTCCAAAAAACTTGCGAAAACGCATAAAAAACAACCTGTGGGCCGTTCAGCTCTTTTTAATGGGCCGCGCAACACTTCTTGTTGTGGACCGCATGGCATGTGAGAACTAAAGTGCTGCGCCAGTTGCGTGGGATAAAACATAAGGCTACTGCAACAACTATAGAACGTTGATTGTCTGATGTTGACAAGGCATTGTTGCTGTCATTATAGGGTTTATGACATTAACATAGCCTTGTTATGTTGCATATAATTTAATACCGTTTAAGTGTGAAATTGGGCCTTCAAAAAAATGCACGGGCCTTTAATTACTACTGAAAGGGAGCTTGGGGCTGTGACATATGTCACATAAAGGCAGAAAGGAAAATCCCCCGGAAAGCAGGACAGAGAAAAAGCATTGGAGAAAAGGATAAAGTCTAGATATAAATATCCAACTAGCGTTGATGCCAGAGGAGCTTGCTTTGGCCGAAACGTCTAACGCGGTAAATTTGAACGTAACTATCCAAAACGCAGAGGCACTTCGACATGGCAAGTATCATCCGCAGAGCAATGCGGCTGCAATATAATTGTTGGAGATGCGGTTCAGTCCGTACATTACTGGGGGCATTAAGGCGGCCATTTAATTCATGCGTCCTGTGCGTCAGCCCTAAGCACGGCGCAAAAACAATTGGCGAATAACTTTCACAGTTCGGGATCCGCCCTGCATTGAAGTTCAACAGGTTCGGATACGATGAAAAGTTGAAGAGGCTCAAGTAGGCGCATAGAAGGACGAGATAAAAAGCGGAATTATATGATCGACAAAACAGGACGGTTCCAGAATGCAGAAAGTTCCGTATCTAGAGCAGGTAAATAGCGCGCATGAGTTACACAGTCCTATCCCGCATCCGAGTGGGAAATAACAGCGCTTCGCTTGAAAAGAGGGAGTGACACGATAATGACATACGTCACATAACGGCAGAAGGAAAATACCCCGGAAAGCAGGACAGAGAAAAAGCATCGAATAGAGGACAAAGTCTATATCCAGTAGAAATTGCCTAATTCGTCACCGCAAGGGGATTAGAAAAAAGTGACGAATTACCCAAACAGGTGAAAACTCTATCATAGAAGCTCGTATGCTTTATCATAGTAACTCGTATACATACATAGTGCTCTTATTTGCAGTAAAATACAAGTTTATGATGTTATGGTTGAATACAACAATTAATTCCTCTGCTCTATCTGGACTCCTCCATTCAATCAAGCACCTTTTAAATCTTTAATAAACTTTTCTGCATTCTCTCAATGGGGAGTCGGTTCGCACTTCGCACCTCGTGTACAAATTCGACAAACAAATTGCAAGGTGCAACAATTCTCAGATGAAGATGCTTAATTTGTTTGAATTCCCACACGTATAGCTGCTTAGACATCTAAAGCGAAACTGCAAATGACGAATTAGACGAACAAAACGCTTCTAAGGGATAGAAAGAGGTGACGAATTAAGCAAATTGACGAATTAGACGAACAGAAATGTACACAAAACATGGGGATTCTGTCGGGACCGACGAAAAAGTGACGAATTAAGCGAATTGACGAATTAAACGATGACGAATTAGACAAGTTCTACTGTATAACAAAACCGGCTCTAGTCTCACGGCATGCTTCTGAAGAATCTGCCTGCTTGTTTCTGCTTTCACACTTTTGCGATGATTAAGAACTTGCACATATCTATTTTTCATAGTTGTAAGCCAAAAAATGGCGCAAGTAAATCGATAATAACTTATTTCACAGAGAAAGTAATTTAGCGTTTTTGAACGCATCTTCGGTCCTTATTAAAAGTCTAGATATAAATATCCAACTAGCGTTGAAGCAAGGAGAGCGTACCTTTGGCCGAGACGCATCGCGCGGTAATTTGAACGAACAATCCAAAACACAGAAGCACTTCAATATGGCAAGCAACACCCTCAGAGTAATGTGGCTGCAACAGGACCATCCCAACGAAAGTTTTCCGATCACTGCTGCACGCATTGCTGTTGATCGGAGCTTCATCAAGTTGAAGTTCATCAAAATGTTCCACAGATCAACTATGACTGATGAAAGACTAACAAATCTGACAATGATATCTATTGAAAGCGAAAATGCAAAAACATTAGATATGACTGAGTTGACAAAAACAATTGCATTTTTAAACTTGGAAAGCCATTTTCCTAGCTTGAAATATAGGAAATACTAAAGTCAATCTGCTTTATATGTTGTTTTGATGCTGTAGAAACATACTTTTATGAACATTTAAAAAACAAATCGACGTTTTTGTTTCTATAAATATTATGTGTTAAATGCAATATATTGTATATTGGGGCACCCAAAGTCCACGATTGGGTGGGACCCCAACCACGTAGCACCGCAGAGTTGTAAGTCGGGCCGGCTCGGACTTAAGTTTGTCAAAATGTTTCAGGCCGATTCAGGCCTGCATACGAAACTTTTTTATAACATTAAGAGTAACGATTTTTTTCTTTCGTGACGTAGATTTGTTGTTATCACCGCGGTGATTTCTGTGAGTAAAGTGATTGATTTTTCTTCAGCTAATTCTAATTGCAAACACAACTGTGTTCTTTTGTTCTCTGCTCGGATTAGTTAGTCCCACACTCTTTTTGAGAAGACGACAACAGTGAGGAAATTAACACGCGATGGCGGTGCGTCAAAAGGATCAATCATTTCACGCGCTTTTTCGCGTGTGGAAATTCGCGTGCTATTTTTCGCAATGTGAAAGAGCGTTATCCCAGATAGTGTATTACGTGAACAAAGTGGACTAACATTACGGCGTTTCCTACAAAAATGTATTTTTTCACAGGTCTACAAACTTACTGCCGTCCTGGCTTCAGCTCTTGGCGCGTATGTTGCATTTGTGCCAGTTCTGTTTGATCCACAAATTTTATATGGACTGTCCATTATATTGTCTGTCGTGTTCTTTGTGATTTACAAGCTTATGAAGTCTGGATATATCCAAATGAATGCTGGGATAATTACTGCGAACCTTCAGAAATGCTTCCTAATTGCTGCAGCGGATGATGCAAAACGAAAAGATTAACCTGACGATGGATGCGTCTTTTGCCAGATGTACATTTCGATTTGAAAAGCGCTATGTTTTCAACAAAGTCACTTCTTCTGGACCAGCAAAACTGACGGCTATTTCCCAAGCACTGTAAAGATTAAATATCGGAGCATTGGCGGCAGCAAGCAGATGCAAAAAAGATGCACCGCGGATTTCTAAAATTTGGTATGCTGTTCCTCGCTGTTAATAGCAATTACGAAGAAAGAAAATTTTGCCAATTGTGCCCCTTCAGGGTGAAAAGGGCAACTTTGCCGCAGTGCGCACAGTTTGGGGTCTCTATACCACACACTTAACATTGTTGGTCGATCAGCAAGAGGGGATGTTGTCATTACTACCATTTCAAAAATCGTGATGTGAAGAGCGTTTAGCGCAGTCGAAATGGAGCAAACACAATTGCATAACGTGCAATAGTTTATTTCATGAATGTGCTTTGTGCCAATTCACATTTCCCGGCTGATGTCCTTGGCAGAGCCTAAGATCGGTGGTTATCAACAATAAGGTCAGCTCAAAAGCGTATTTCGTGGAGTTATTCAAGATGCTCCAACTAACGGCCATACGTCAAAATGTTCCTGAAGTGGCGGTACAAGTTAACTTTATTTTGAAGTTTGCCTTCACATTATTGCAGTAACAACCGTGGGCTCAAGTTGGCCTAGTTTTCCTAATTAACAAGAATTTTTAAAACTGCTTCACTTTCATGTTTTTGTGCTTGTGAGTCTTTAATAATGTGTTGTTTATCAAGTTTGGTTTTTGGACAGTGTTCGTGGCTTCTTTACCCTCACTGAAGTGGACACAGTCGGCACCACAGGAACCCGACTTCGCAACTCACGACCAAAGACCATCGATGGTCTGCGGTCTTCAGTGCGAAGTTGGTTCTCTGTTGTGCCATCTGTGGAAGAGGGCGGTTTAGCACGAAACCCTTGACTCCAGACTCATTTCCGTTCAGGTCCTAGCGGAGAAATTTGGAACCTCACGAGCAAGTTTCACATTTTGCTAGGATTATCACGGGTAGGGAGAAAAATAGGATTGTGGTTTATTGCAGGCATGGGCGTCGGAAAGAGTTTTTTTTCCAGGGGCAGAGGCAACGGTAGATTTCTTCAGGGGTGGCCAAAATGATTTTTCCAAGTGGAGAAGTAAAATGAAATTTCACCAACTCGAAACTAAGAGAAAAACCTTTTTCTGCATAGGAAAATACCAATTTCGAAATCCGAGGGAGGACAAGCTACCCCAACCACTCCCCACACCCATGATTGCAGGTTTCGGCCATCACCTTAAGTTTACTATGAGTGTGTCAACGCTGGTAGAGCCTGATACGATTCTGTGATTTTACGGCTTGAGAAATTGTTATCTAGCAAAGCGTGAGGTAGCAATAGAAAGTGTTAATAATTTCCATGCTCCTGAATTGTGATTGTTGTAATTAGACTGAAAAAACGGCAAATTGTTGTCAAAGAGCAAAGTAGACCATTATTTTAAATGCCTTGCATTCATTTTCTTTCAGTCATTTGACTTTCGACATTGAAAATCTGTAATTCGGCCTCACCCTAAATCAGCGGTTCTTAACCTTTTCGGTCTAGTTTCCCACTAACGCTAATAACCAAGTTCGAATTTTCCTCCTGATATTTTTAGTGACGATGTTTTACGGAACGCTATCTGGCCAATACTCATAGTAGCTATTAGCTCGGTGGTATATAGGTTTCGCATAATAGATATAACAATTAAAAGGATCTACTCATGAGTTTCACGCAAGGATTTCACTCATTTACATCATATCAATCAAACAGAAAAGTAAAGTGCTCATTTTTAATGTGATTTTTGCGATTGCTTTCTCTTCACCAACATCTCGATACGAGGATTAATGGTAAAAATCCTGATTGTGTTATTTGAAGGGGAAACTTGTTTTAACGTGTTGAAAGCTCTGTCGTCCAAAACTATTTTAGCACAATTCCGCAGGCATGGTTGCACTAGTTCTCTCATGACTTTTCGCTTTAGCAGTGCGAAGTGCAACCACATAGGATGCCTCAACGGACAAATTTACTTGTGAAATGCACGTCCTGCATCCAGTCTGACACGTTTGAGACAACCTTTCTTAGACTTACTGTAAAGTAGCCTGCTCAATCGATTTTGCTAGGTTGCTCCTTGTGAGCGTTGTTCAAATGCTGCTTGAGTTGGAATGATTTCAAACAGTTGTTAGCCAGTGTTTTCATGTACAACATACCCTTGCGGGATATATTCTCCATCTTTCTGGAGGCAAGCAACGCCATATCTGATGTAGTCTTCCTTGTATTTTTGCACTACACTAGATGTCTTCGAAAAATAATGATTCGTTAAGAAGCAGGTTGTGATGTTTCACCGCAAAAAAATTTAATCTAACCTGTTACAACATAACATCACCTCATCTTCAGCAAAGTATAATTTCAATTCAACCTTGCTGATAAACTGAAGTCAGCTTTTTTACATATCATTCGTACTTACGCTACGCAGTACGCTTAACCTACCTACCTACCTATAGCAACCGTGGCTACCTTTAAACAACAACGGTCGTTATTCGATTGTGACTTTTGAGCATTGTTGAACGCTAAATAGGCAATAATTGCAAAACAAATGCACTAGTTGACAAGTAGATGTTTCTTTAAAAAATAAGTTTGTGACTTATATTTCGATTTCCTTCCGTAGGTATTGGAGTAAAACAAATTCTCACTGCACCAAATCAGAAAGAATTTCCCACTGCATGGATGAAACCCACCGGTTAGGAACCCCTGCCCTAAATGATTACACCTAATTTTGTATTGCGAGTTTCAAGCTGAAGAACTTTGCTGTGTACTGCATTGATCCTATTTGAATGCACCCCTTTCTACTAAGCTGTGCTACTGGAATTTTTTATTGTGATTTCTCTTTTAGCCACTACAAAACACCATGTCAAACAGCGGTATTGCTGTTATTTAAAATCAAGAAGGTTTTGAAAGAAATGTCTACAACTCGTAAGTACCCCGATAATGAGCAAATTCCAAACATATGTGAAAGAGCATCCTCTCGGTACATCCTACATAGAGCTAAACATTTTGCTGGTCTCTTATTTTTATGTTTTTCTTGTTTACCTCCTCGGCATGTGTTGGTTTTTGCTAGTCTTACGTAAAAAGGAATTTCACGGCAGTCGAGAGTGGAAGCATCGCATCACGTGCTGCGTCCAGGCTCTGCTCAAATGAAGACATATTATTCATGCTGGGTAGTTGATTGGCTTCATTGCACTTATTGTGGCCGCATTAATTGTGTTGCTCGCCTGGTACCTAGTTGCAACCAAAATATTCTTTTGTGCAATGCATAGTGTTCATTATGGTACGTCGTAGAAAAGTTACACTAGCTTATATTGCCTGTTGCTGTATAGTGTTGTTTGTCTTATTTAAAGTTGCACGATCACTTAAGCTTTTCTTTTATCTAATTGGTTTAATTTGGTGCTAATGTTCGTGGAATTGCGTTAATTTTATCCAGAACGCAAGTGCGACCTCATTAGGCTATCGTAAGTCCTGTTTATGTATAATGTGTAAAATGGATGCATTTAATACAGCATATTGATGATGTTGGTAACATCTGCGTGAAGTTGCAGACTAGAAATGTGAGTCTAAGCATGTAGTATAGCAGTCGTTGTGAAAGCGATCAATGTAAACGAACGCAAACGAAAACATCCGTCACTGTATTGAGCTTAACTTTATACCAAGACTGAGATCACTCCTATAAGTTTAGGATGGAGATCACGGCCAAAAAGATGTTTAAGACCCGAAGCGGCAGACAATCACCGCATGAAGAGCCTGTTTCAAGCAATTGAGTTTCAACAGCTTCTTCATCTTTTGAGCCAGTTGTTCAAACCACGGCTTAGCCGAACAAGGCAGGTGTTGAGCAGCCAATCGATTGGCTCATCGTCCAGAACCATCAGGCCGTACGGTCCATGAGGAGGTCGATGGATTGGACATAGAGGACAACATGGTCGACGGTTTGTTCTGCGCCACACTCACAGGCTGCGGACCCAGGCTGTTCTTGGGAGAGTCATTCGGAGGTGGGTGTGACTTCAGGGGACGTCGTAAAGTTAAGAACCACTGATCTAGTCAATCCATTCGAGAAAAAACTACTATATAAGAGGGATAGATTGCAGTTAATGTTTACGCAAATGATTAATATCGTGACATAGGTTTGAACAAAACTCGACCTTTTATCTATAATCCATTGCAAAAAAAGAAAAAGCTGCAGTATGGTAATAAATAGATGCATTTCCTGTCATTAAGACGGACACATCTCGACCCCCTGGAATGATGTCTCTCACCACTGGTTGGGAATCACTGATTTAGAATGCTTCATCACCAGCTTCAGGATTGAGATTGGTTAATTTGAGATTGAGTTCAGCTAAACAGCTAGTTGGATTATAATGTTTCATGCATCTGAGGCATAAATTCCTGATGTGGGATGGTGAAGAGTCAAGTTTGCATAGACTCGTAAATGATCAAAAATGTGAAAAAGAGTTATTCCAGGACTAGTTATTCTTTGTTAATCACCTGTATGTATGTGTTTTGGCAAGGATGGAGTTGAATTTGTTGAAAATCTAAAGTAAAAGCTTAAAATTGTTAACTTCAAAACATTTATTTTCGTTGCCAAAAAAATCTTGAGCAAATTGAACTTACAAAGAGCTGTTTTTACTTCTACCTTTTCTTTACCAACCCAAAGTGCAAAATAAGTGACTTGCCACAATACAAGGTGTCCGCTCTTTGCAGAACTTGTCTACAAAATGTTTGATCTTTAGTGTTCTTACTTTTTCTATGAAAAGAGCCGGTAGTTGTCTGAAGAATTAATGGCCAAGAATATGGAATAGTACAGCCACTCTCTTATATTTTTTTTGCGTTGCAAGAAACATTTCGCGCATCTTTGCAGCTTGTCCGAAAGTTAGCAATGTGTTAGTTATTTGTGTAGACTCAACTCTGGATGCATTGAAAGTTTCAACAAGGCTTGATTCTTTGCAAAAGTACCATTTACCCAGAATGAAAAGCTTTCTTTAACACATGTTGGTCTCATCTCAAACTTCGGTATCAAATTTCTGAAAATCTGAAGTCTCACACATTTTATTCATTTGGAAAACTACAAATAGGTCTCATTATCTTAGCAACGCGTCTCTTGATTTTTCGTTCATATTTTTGTTTTGTAATTTTGTAAATAATTCTTGCTGTTCATGTAACACCAGCTATTTTTCCAATTGGTCACTCGAGTCTCCCGGTGCGTGGTTTTGATCCCTGTATTTTTTTCTCTTTGTGTCTAACATCTGTCTGATGTTCGACTTACTGCACTGTTTTTTTGTCACTTCGTTTTTTTCTCTTCGTTTCAGATGTCGTCCTTTTATTATTGTTATGCCAAACTTGTTTATTGTTTATGCCAAACAAACTTGGGCGGGGCTGGTTGAGTATTGGATTCATAAGCTCTTTTTCCAGCTCTATGTGTTTCATTTCAAAAATGCATTTCACCAATTCACAGAATACCTAGTCTTCCATTTCTGAATTTTTATTCTTATAAACATGCAATTAATTTTTCTACCACTTTGTGCTTTATTTCTGTTATTTCCTGGTTTTGAGACACAAAAATACATTGCCAAAAATGCATCAACAATCAACCACTAGCCATGGTTGGAGTAATTGTAAACGAGACTGAGAGTTACATTTGTATGTTGTAACTTATAAATTTTAAATGTGGTTAATAATTAAATGTTTATTTGAAAGTAATTGTAGGCTAATTATAACTTAAATTTCATTGCTTAGCCGCAGAGCAAGCGTAATTGTAAAGTAAATTGCAAATTTTGGAATGTACCAGTATTTGTAATTGAATTGAAACCAATTAATTATTCGAACCTTGCTAACACGACCAACGTTTAACTTTTCGCATCACGAATGAGCTCTGTATTGAAAACCATAATTATCTCACAAACTAAAGCAAAATCTAAATGAATATGTAATACGGTAATGTTTTGACTGTTGATTCTAATATGCAAAATTGAATCACTCTTCTTATTCCTGTCACTCCCGCCCAAATGACTCTTCCCTTTTTCTTAATTCACCTCGAATAAGAAAAATACCTTGAAATAGCAAATAAGATATTTTTGCGCTGTGCTTCAAACCAGTGTGGGATCAGAATCTTCTTTCAGGGAGCTTAAGATCGAAATTTCTATTTGCTCTCGTGATATAAGTTTAAAGTGCAGTGTTAGACGCAGGGTAAGAGGGGTTAAGGGACATTGCTTCCTAACTTTGTGAACTTCGCACCATTTGAAATATTTTATCCTGTACACCATGGCATGATTTCTTTTTATTACTATGACGTAGTAATCTGTACTAAAATATTCGAAAAGTTGTTAGGTGTCGTTTTTCTCATCAGTCCAAAAAATTGCTTTGATTGACAGTGTTCATTATGAAAAATTAGCTTAATTACACTCAATATAAAGCGTTCAAACAACAGTGAAAAGGTTACTTTTTTGACCTATTGAATTAAGAATCTGAAATCTACTGCTTTTACTCGGACCCAGTGCCGGGTTAACAATAATAATTTGCTTTTTTTGGCCACCTTTACCTGGCCCTGGACCCCAACTCTTTGAGCCATTATTTTGGCTCAAGATTTTTTTGGAAACTAGGTCAAAATCCCCGTTATAAGTGCCAAAACGCAGTCTTCAGCAAAATTATAAAAGCGATTTTTAAATGAGTCATGCAATAATTTGATGTTTATGGTGCATTTTCTCAAATTGCCGTTATCAGCTGCGCATCCAATCTGCTCCTTTAAATACGGAGACTAGCTGATATCAGCATTTTCTAACTGGGAAATGAAGAGTTTTAATTTCATCTTGAAAGCTTGCTTCAAGATGATAACAGGCATCTCACAAGGGATTTGTGCGTAACAAAAAATCGATAAAAATATTGGAAAGGCTTACTTTATTACGATTAAAAGTATCCAATGCGCCACTTCAAATCATCCAATGCGCCAGATTTGGCGCATGCGCCATAAGTTGGTCATCCCTGCCGTAGAGGGTTTGGATAGCTCAATCGCCCGGCGAGGTATAGGATTGCAAAGCTCTGCAAAAAAAGTGGCGCACGCGGGACTTGAAGAGTGAGGGCCCTTCTGTCGTTTTGCACATAATTTTTGCTTCATTTTGACAAACATATGACTTGCTACAGAGCTTATGAAATGTGGCTCCATAGTGCTTAATAAGCTTTTTAACAAAAGCAAGCAAAAACTGAGTGCGAAACTCTCAAAGGTGGTCCCAAACGACGGCCTCGTTCGCCTCCCCTAATATCCACCCCTGATTATATGTATATAATTTTTGCAGTCCAAGAAGTCCCTATTATTTTGTCAAATTTGGCACATAAGCAATTTAGCGAAAGTTTTCAGTTGAATGCTTTCACATTAGACTACTGTGAGTTGAAAATTAAAGTGTTGTACGCTAATGTGCAAACGTGTGGGACCACTCAAGCAACAAGGCGAAATTCCAGCAATTTCCAGATATTGTTTGATTGTATTGTCATTTAAAAAACAAGGGAAGGGGTAGGGTTAACCCTCCCTTGAGCCTGATATTTTACAAAAACTTTATTACCTGCACAAAGGAGATTACTTGTTTTCCCATACTTTTTGCTTGTTAATTTGTCAACTTAATGCAAATACCACGAAATAAATTTGCATGCAAATTTCAAGGAACATTGCAAATGGGCTAAAAAGTAATAATTATGTTTTAGTGGTAATTCGGGCTATCGTCTGCGTCCACAAACCACCTCACAACTTTTTGCAGACCCTCCGTCCACTACGCATGTTTAAGATTGTGTTCCGTGGTAGTTCACTTTGTCCACAACAATAATGTCTTTATTTTGTCTGCTAAGGCTGATCAGTGCGAGCACTGATCGCGAGTACCACGTTCTGTAGCAAGGTAGAACTGTTACGCCAGCTGAAAAACAGCAGTTTGTAACGTCGAAGCTTTCAGGAATTTGATAATGTCTCAGCAGGATAAAAGGAAAACTAAAACTTTGCTGGACTTCTATACAGAACGAAAAATTGAAAGTTTTCTTGCGAAAGTTTTCTTTAGCAAAGTTCTGTAAGCGCCCTGCAGAGCAGCGCTTACATTGAGAGCGCAAGAAGCGCATACCCGGCCAAAGCATAACATCCTCGATAGTGAAATCACTGTCGGAAGCTTCCTTTTGCTTAATGGGTTGAGGCGAAGTAAAATAAAAGTTCGACCTTGCAAACCGGGTCGTGCGGCAGCATGTCCAGCCGCACACTGTTTATGCTCGACTGCTCGTATTCGACAAGACGTTAGCGCAGCCTCATTTTGCAGTTGTGAATTGCTCTGACGCAGTGATGAGTGTGTTTACTCCTCTGTTTTAATGCGCAACCCGATATTTTTGCAGTTATGAACTGCTGTATCGTAGCGTTGAGTTTTTTCTCCGATATCCTAACCTGGAACGCTGATGGTTGATATTCAGTGCAATGACACATAAAATAAGGATAGTGGGTGTAGAAGAATATGCATATTATGCAGTGGGGTGCAGAGAGGGGGGCGAACAAGGCGATGACCCCGGGCATCCAAGGCAAGGGGGCATCCAAAGAGTGAAATCACAAAAATTTAAATGCTCTAACTAGATGATTTTTCCTTCTGCAAGTCTACTAACACACGCTGCATGGATTTAATTTTTCGAAACTTGTTTTGTTGTCAACACTAATTTTTATGCATTCAAATGCCAGTAATTCTCAGCTTCTTCAATACCAGGGACCTATGCTCTAGGTGTGCGGCGCACATTCAATCAAACTTATCGTGATGGGATTTGTTCCAGATCGTGCGATCGAGGGAAAATCACAAAAAGATTGAAAGATAACTGGGGTTCAGAAAAACCTGAGTTTTTTCAAAAACAACCCACCTGTGTTTTTGGGTTTTTTCAAAATCCAGGTGTTTTTGTTGTTTTTTAAAGAAACAGGGTTTTGTTCCTTTAAAAAAAAAACACATACCCCATTCTGAATTGTTTTTATTGCATCATGCAATATAACCATTTTCAGAATTACACAATAATAACTTGTTATACCTATTGTGGCATTCAAATTCGGAGGAAAAGAAATGTACCTAATCTTTGTTTTCGCAAAGTGTTGTTGGTCAATTCACTCCAGAGTGGTATGGCTTGGCAAGCATGTGCACAGCAAACAGAAAAATCACTCCCACGCAAGGTCTGCAGTTGCACGTCAAGTTTATGTAGATGCCCTGTTAGTTTAGCATCTACAGTATATAGCGTATGTTTCAAAACATATGGTTTGGTTGGTATGGTCCAACATCAGAAAGAGTTTGGATGCAGAGAAGGCAGAAATATTGATTAAAATATGCCGATTTTACATAGCTGAAGAAGATAACCAGAAGAATTTACTCAAACTGTTCGAATTATTCTTCTGTTTTTCAAACCCACCAAATTTCGTTGCTTTCCGTTTTGTTTCATTAAAAATAAATTTACAGTGAACTGTACAAGTGTGCTGCTTATTTTACTTTTTATTCATAGTACATTTTTCAAAGGCAAAGAAAAGAGTGCTGGGATTTTTGTGGGTTTTCATTGATTTGTTTAAGTGTTTTATTTAAACAGGGTGGCATTTGTTGGTTGGGTCCGATTGCATCAGCCCTGAAGATAATTATGGACGTTTAATTGATTTTCTAAACCAAATTTCAAAATTTTCCTATTTAAATGTGGTTGATTTAGCTGATTTTACGATGCATCAGTAGTTTCCCGTTTCGTTTTTTGTGCTAATACAGTGGCACATCTGACCTTGCAATATGTGCTTCGATTCGAGCTTCGTCATTAATTGGCAGTTCAGGCGGATTGATCATAACGGCTCACACAAGCCCGTATCCAGGGATGTAGTGGGGTGGGAATGCGTGGGACGGCGTTCTCACACCTTTTTGCATTAGTAACGTTGCTTGAACATTTTGATTTTTCCTTTCGATTTCTACGTATGGATTGCGAGAACTAAAAGAGCTTTTTGCGTGTGAGGAAACGGGGTTCCCACATCTATTTTTTAGCACTACACCCCTGTCCGTATCTGTTCTTTACCCTTAGTAATTGTACATATTACAGCCACATAACAAAAAGCATAAATTTTCTTGTGTACTTTATGAGCATTCTCAATTCTTAGGTAGTTTACAAGTTTCAAACTGTCAACACTGGGTGTCCGCCATCCGTGTCGCATTCCTGCTGATCGACTGTTATACAACGAGACATTCACGCAGCCTTGTATTTTTGCAGTTGTGAACTGCGCTGATGTAGCACTGAGTGTGTTTTACTCCCCTGTTTTAATGCGTTGGCAGATATTTTTGCAGTTATGAACTGTTCTGTCTTAGGAGACCGCTGCTGATTTATGTTAATTACAGTGACACACTGTAGCCTACAACAACGAGTAAAGAGAGTGCGAGTAGAATAATATGCACAGGGATGCCGGAGAAAGGAGGCATGGCGGGGCCATTGCCCCTCTGCCCTTCCAAAAGGGGGGAAGCGGTGGCGAAGTCGTCTTTTCATAACAGTATCATGGGTAATTTCATGGTTTACCAAGATCGTCTTGAAACAAATTTATACAGATATTCGGGCACCCAGAAAATTTACGATGATTTTCTATAATTTTTGTTATTATTTTTGAGGTCAACGATGTTGATGAACAGAAACAAACATAACTGGTAACGATTTTTTTGTTTTTTATAAGATTCCATTGCCCTCAACTATTTCACTGCTCCCCCTGCCCTACCGCTGCTCCAGCGTCCCTGAATATGCATGTTATGTCAACGAACTTCGCTAAAACGTTGGTTTGCAAACGTGAATATGACATCACATTATGACGTCACAAGCAGCGTATATCCAGTAAAAATGACCACCATACGCCACTGCTCAATACTAGAATTCGAAAGTCATCCAATCAAGCAGTCGCCCCGGGCATCACCAGACCTCTGCACGCCACTGATACTATGTCAACAAACTTCGGCAAAACGTTTGGAAACATGAATGTGACGTCAAAATTCGACGTCAAAAACAGCACACACTAAATCAGTGCCGTGGCAAGGCAGCCCCGTACCCCCCGGTCGGGGGGCCCCGAACATTCGTAGGGGCTCCCACAATATATATATTGTATTAGTAAATTAGAGCCGTCTCTCTTTCCTTGACTTTTACTCTTCTGGTTTTTGCCCTCAACGCAGAAGCGGTATATCAAGGATGTAATATCAAGATTCGTTAATTTCGAAAGAGATTGCGGACATTCGGACGCTGTAGCAGTTTTTGTAAAGTTGTGGTTACGTCAGAACAAGGCCAGTTATTAATAAAGTCTTGGCCTTCACCACTTAACTTCGCTGGCTTCGCCCTTGTGCGTTGAAATTCTCGGGGAAATTTACGTCATAATGAATGTGCTGTGGAGTGTTGTTCAATCGCTTTGTAGTTGCGTCAGTGTTGCCATTTTAGCTGTTTTGCTGCTAGATCAGGGGTTCCCAACCTGGGGTACGTGTACCCCCAGAGGTACATTTGCCTATCCAAAGGGGTACATTTAAGGCTAGCAGAAGATGAGAAAAATATAATCACATATTATTTATTTCCAAATATTTATACATATATCACTAAGTGTTATTTCCAAAAATCATTATATGTTTGTTAAATATGTCTGTGAATGAACATGATAATATATTTTGTCATAGGTAATTTTAGGGGTACATTTTCATCTGTCAACTTGCTGAAGGGGTACATGCTTATTTGTTGAAATGCTGACGGAGTACATGCTTATTTGTTGAAATGCTGAAGGGGTACATGCTCACCTCTCGAAATGCTGAAGGGGTACATGGTCAGAGAAAGGTTGGGAACCCCTGTGCTAGATCTAGCAGGTTTTTCTGACTGTTTGCTGGAAATTTTTCAATCTAGCAGCTAGCTGATTTTCTAGCAGGATTTTGAAACACGTTTAGCAGGTAACAAATTCCTGGCCAAATTTTTGTTCCAACAATTTTTAGAGATGAAACTTCTACCTCTTTTTCATAAAAAATTTTTTACCTTCTTTCTGACGCTTTACATTGGGCAACACAAAGACCACCAGGCACAACTAGCTGCCTTTAATAATTTGGATGCGTAGATATACCATTGCTATTACCATTGGAGCATAGTCGCTATATAAGATACAGCGACTATGATTTGAATTTCTATTATGACGCCGCGAAGCTGCTTCAAGAAGATAATTGCATCATAATAACAAGCAACTGGATGGTTTGGTGAAGCCTAAATGATTTGCTTCTGTGCTTAGTGAGCGCATTGGGTTTAAAAGACTACATTGGCAGAATATATTTTTATCCCACGACACATATGATTTTTCTAGGTGGATCAGTTACGCCAGGCAGTCGTAGGCGGTGGCGTACGCACAAAATTTCCGACGGGCGGGGCCAAGTTTTGTCACAATCATGTGACGTCACAAATCAAATTTTGGTGGAAGGGCCGAAGGCTCGACCTTTCCAGGGGCTCCGGTGGCATGCCCCCGGGAAAATATTGCAAAATGACACCTAAAAATACGCATTTTTGTGCATTCTGGAAGCAAGTTTTAGACAATTCTGTTTTTAAATATTTTATTTTTAGGGTCTGAGGTGGTGGCTATGGCACAGTGGCCTCCCCCCTCCGTACGCTATTGGTCGTAGGCCTAATGTCTGGTCCATTGATAATGAGTGCAAGACCAAAAATTGATACAGGACTTTACAAGTTTATTTTAAACACCTCAAAAATAGCAGTTTTTTAAGCAAAATTTAACTATTTTTAGCAGATTTTAGCTGAAAATTTGTGAAATGATTTTTAGCAGGATCTAGCAGTTTTTCGTGACACGATTTAGCATGTTTAGGTGACAACCATCTGGCAACACTGAGTTGCGTACAGATAGAGAGACTAGGTTTCTAGTTCAACGTTAAAAACGTTTTCGTGAAAGCTGCTTAAGACAGGTTATGTAAAGTTGAAGCGAAGGAAGGCTATTGTGTCAGTTTATTGTATATATGTTTGTGCAGACTGTGTTAAGACAGTCTAATTTAAAGTTTCGCCCAGAAAAACCGGAGATAATCTCGTTAAGTTCAACGCTCGCTTGCTCGATCTTAAAAACCTCTTCAGATTTAATCTCACTTGCTATATGTCATGATGAAGATGGACGGTGTCAGATTCCAATAAATTCGTTCTTATTAGAAGTGAAGGCAGAGTGAGTGTTGGGAAGCAGTAGTTCTACGCACTGCTTCCACTTGTCAGCTTATGGTGAAAGCACCAAGTTGATTACATTGAGACTGACTATTAAAATTATGGGGCTGTACAACGACCACCAGGTGCTCTGTGATCGTCGGGATGCAAATCTCAAGCATTAATGAGACTGCCGGTTTCACATATTGTTGTATACCAGGCGTGTGCAACCTTTATTACTGAAGGGCCAAACGCAATTAAACTGATTAGATTCTGCCAAATCACTGCGAGAAATGCAAAAATGTCTATGTTAGTGTGCATGAGCGCAATTTTGTTGTAAAATGTGAGGGGGACAGCTTGGTGTGAAACCGATATATTACGAAAACTAAAGAGAAAAATGTGGGGGACATGGCATATTAAATCCCCACTGTCTGAAAAAGTGGGGGGGACGCGTCCCCTTGTCCCCCACCTAATTGCGCCCATGTTAGTGTGATATAGAAATTTGGACAGACACAAAAGTTTAATGTGGCAATGATCAAATTTGTCGATGAGTCTGGAGGCAGTAATTACTGTATCTATACTGCACTTGTGAGCTGTACACAGTAATGTATTCCTTCATGGTAAAAAGATACGCATATACATTTTGGTTAAAAAAACATATGTAGCCCACAAAGCCCACCAGATTGTATTTACTGTATGACTAGGTTTTCGTACATACTAAATTCAGTGCCTTATGATAGTCACATGGATGCCCACCATTTTGCTTGAAAAGGCGTCACCAGCTTCCAATCCCGTAAAAAGTGCCTCTGTCCGAAAATCGTTAGGAGTTAATGGCTGACAAAACAACAGTGGCGTACGAGGCGGGGGGGAAGGGGGGCGGCAGTCCCCCCGGCTAGAAAAATTCAGGGCAAACTCTGTTTTCAGGGCAAGCACAAGTTGCTAAAAAATCCTGAAAGATAAAAAATATTTCAACACACTGAAAATTTTCTGGGCAAACTCTGTTTTTCAGGGCAAGCGGAAGTTGCTAAAAATTCTGAATGATAAAAAACATGTATTGAAAACAGTGAATTCAGGGCACACTCTGTTTTTCAGGGCAAGCGCAAGTTGCTCAAAAATCTTGAATGTAAAAAGTAAATTCAATACAGTGAAAAATTTCAGGGCAAACTGTTTTCATGGCAAGCGCAAGTTGCTCAAAAATCATGAAAGATAAAAAATATTTCAACACAGTGAAAAAGTTCAGGGCAACTCTGTTTTTCAGGGCAAGCGCAAGTTGTTCAAAAATTTGAATGATAAACAATCAGTGACGTCCCGTCAAGGGGGGCAAGGGAGGAAGTGCCTGCCCCACATAATCATGAAATGTACTAAACGAATTAGGGATCCAAACTAACGAATTGAATAAACATTTGTCCTATCATGTAGTAAAGTTGCAACTATTGTATGATTCTAGTCTTTTTCACAGTCAATACATCTGAATTTGCGTATTTCTTCTTCACAGGGGCGGAGCCAGACATTTTCATTTGGGGGGGCCACTGGAGGGGCCAGTTTTGCAACAAGGGCAGCTGTCAATGGTCTGTGTAGGACTTTCAAAAAGAGACCTGAAGAATTGTGGGGGGGCCAGGAAAAATTTTTGGGGGGCAGTGGCCCCCCCTTGAACACCCCTAGCTCCGCCCCTGATTATGGAGCTG
>Ga0210059_1004324_pt1 | contig 22892 bp, 9 predicted proteins | sample Ectturendosymbi2_FD_188042 | JGI IMG/M metagenome (GOLD analysis project Ga0210059, IMG submission 188042) | Ecteinascidia turbinata endosymbiont from Florida, USA - Sample 2 (SPAdes) (version 2) | ecosystem: Host-associated > Tunicates > Ascidians > Unclassified | place: Key West, Florida...
TAGTTGAAACTCTGGTGAATGGTCTTCCATAAACTGAATAATGTGTGGTTGTAATTTGAAATAAATAGCTTTTTAATCAAAGTCACAATTGAAATTTTCATGGGTACACATCTTTTTGGGTCACCCTGTATAACCAGTTGGGGATGTGCTGCTAAGTCTGTCTTAGATCCTTTAATCAGAAGCGGTTTGATGACTAAACGTCATGATACAGCTTCTTCGATGCCGTTTTTCCATAAAGCAAACCTGTTGCCGCTGAACCACGTTTTTAAATTGAAAATCTCCAAACTCATGCATAACATAGAAAACAATGAGCACTTACCCGACTATATTTCAAAAAGTTTTGAACGGGTGAATTGGAAACACAAGTGCAACACCAGGCACTCCTTCAAGACAACTGTGTTTTACCGAAAATTAGGACGGAAACGGGGAAATATCAATGCTTTACTGGGGACCGAAGATCTGGCAAGAAATTCCACCAGATATGAAATCAAATCCTTTACTTTTGTTTAAGAAAAATACGCCAATCATTTAATTAGCAAATAAATAAACACATGATGCCTGCAATATATGGATATATAGTAGAGTGATGTTATCCAGCAACGTTTGCTTGAACTTTATCGGCAAGTGTAGGCTATCTTGTCGATTATTTCAACGTACTTATTTGTTTAAGTTCGCATTATGTTCTGGTTCGAGACTTCAAAATATATGGATTTTTCTTAAATTAAGAAGAATGTCGTCATCACTTCTCAATTGAAATTCGCTTTGGTTGTTTCTTACCTGCAAATATAACAAACAAAAAAATCGTTGTATTACAGAAATTTCCTAAACCATTTCTTTGAAATCTTCAAAGTCTCGAGACTTGTAGCCTTTGAGATCGAAACGAGACCTGAAACATTCCAGACCGCGATTCACAAAATTGGTCTCGAGACGAGTATCTTGACCGAGACCAAGTCTCAAGACTACATTACAGCAATTCAACGCGCCTGTCGCCAGTGATAGCGTGACTCGAGACAATGACTGGACTCGAGTCACGGTTTTTGGTGACTCGGACTCGAGTCACGTTGAGAAAGATGGTGGCTCGACTCGAGTCACGTTTTTCACAGAATGATTCCACGCGATTCGAGTCACAATTAATGAGTCGGTTTATTTACACACAAAAAATGAGTGTATTTGCTTCAGCGATGATCAAGATTGGCGCAAATTTTCTGTTTTGACTGTTTAGCCGTGCTATGCTACATTTAGGGATCAAGTGTCTCCAGCTTGCACAGAGGAAGGCCTGAGACTTTGCTTTTCACTGAGGGGCCTGCAGGGCACAATATATTGACACTTCATCGCAGTTTAATGCAGGATTTGTATATCGTGATCATGGCAGATGGCAGTGATCTCATACTGACACTGTTACTTGGAGTCTTTTCCAGATACCGGTAAAGTAATTTAAAGTTTTCAAATACAAATCCAATCGAAAAATTATATTGCAGAATATAATGCAAATACGAACACCGAATCTTTTTTAAATCCAAATTTCTGTCACTGTTATTAGCCTAAGTATATTTTGGCAACGTGATCACGCCACATATAACGCTGAATTCATAGCAGCAATAAAAGACTGAACCAAGTCAAATTGGTAATCTCAATTGCTATAATGTTGAAGATCGTTGGCCAAGTCTTTTTGTGGTTGGCTCTGGGGAATGCAGCATTACGGCTGCAAAAATGGTTCCCAATGTGTCGGTGTTTGCAAACCACTGTTGAAGGTTGTGTTGACAGTGGCGTAGCGAGGCTAAGTGCCGCCCGGGGCCGATAACAAAAGTGCCGCCCTTTCCACCCTTCAAATTTGCTTACAAAATCTGCAAATGAAAGTTCATGTTTCGCGCTTATTTAAAGATATAAGGATTAATAGAGCACCTTCAAAACTGCAAACAAACACTAACAACTAGAAATTTGTCTTGCTTTTGATTGTCGATTATGATTCTTGCTTTTTCTGCTTGTCGCCACCTTTCTCATCAATAATTTTTCTATTTTTTGCTTTGTTTGCATAGGCAGATACGAACACCACATGTTTCGTCAAACTTCCCTCCCTATTGGTTTTTAAATCTCCGGTAATCTCACCGCATGACATTTTAACAAATTACTCATTCCAGGGGATCAAACGGAAAAATTAAGGGATGTGATGGCGGCATGCATATTTTACAAATGTAAATATTTATGTATGCTAAAATTTCATGTAGATTTCGTGTAGCCCGTCTTTAACTAAAATAGTATATGCAGTGGTGTGTTTAAGAGGAGGCAAGCGAGGCACTTGCCTCGGGCACCCCTTTTTGTCCCCCACCTTGAGGTGTAACGCGCGTAAATTTTCCTTATTTTTTTGATGAAAAACTTAGGCTATTGTTCCCTCATATAATGTAATACAAAGCAGATCATAAGTAAGTACTCTGCTTTCAAAGGGGCCCCTACAGACACTGTGATGTGCAGGTACTTTACTTTCAAAGGGGCCCCAACAGAAACTGCAATTTGAGGTAATTTGCTTTCAAAGGGGCCCCCAACAGCCACTGAAATGTGTAAGTATTCTGCTTTTAAACTTCATTGAAGGGGCCTTAAAGAAACTGTAATGTTTAAGTACTCTGCTTGCAAAGGGGCCCCCAACCGCTACTGAAATATGTAAGCACCTTGCTTTCAAAGGGCCCCCAACAGCAATTGTAATATGTAAGTACCTTGCTTTCAAAGGACCCCCAGCAGCAACTTTAATATAAATACCTTGCTTTCAAAGCGACCCCACCACCATCTCCAATGAGCAAACAAAGAAAAGCTTCAAACCAACTTCTAAATGTAAAAAAACTGTGGGTTAAAATTTCTTCCAAAAGTTCTGAAAAGACCCTATCAAACAAAAGCGAATAGGCCTACTTATACCAAATGATAATTTTTTATACAAAATGATGATTTTTAGAGAATGAAGTATTTGTTATATTTATAATACTGTATCATGGAAACGCCACAGATGAACAAAAAGTAGTCCTTTTTATGTCTCTGAGTTGAAAAGTTAGACAAATTTCTCATTTCTTGTGATACTGTACTTTAGTGAACATTTCCATCAGAAAAAAAGACAACGTGCAATTGTTATAGCAGAGACCACACTACATCTTTTAATTTATAGGACATTTTCTTCTTAGTTTACAAAGTAATTTTGTATTATTGCTGTTGCACTGCAAAGACTGTTATTAAGTCAGGCTACATTCATGCTTCTTATAACGTAGCAGAAATGGCATTTTTCGAGTATTCTAAATACTCTTTTTTTCTACAGATATTTCAGGTATTTTTGGTGGTTTCATTTAGCCTATGCTTGAAGTCACAGGTTATTTGAAGCTTCAGTAGTAAATGGTTGGTTTAAGGTAGACTTGGTAGGTGATGTTTAAGCTCTTTTGCCAACTCTTAGCCAGTATAACTTGAACCGTTTTTTCTAAGCGCAGACTTAATCAATTGTGTAGGCTACTTGCTGCAGTAGAAAGGTTTTCGATAAGGTACATGATGAATTATTTCCTACTGATGAACATTTTTCAAATAACTAGTGTCAATGCAAGATGAGGGCAGCCTTGACTCATCCAGCCTCAAAGCTTTCCAAAACAAGTCTCTAATTGGATGCTTTTGTATGCTATGTTCTTTCAGTTGAAAGGATGAAATTTGAAACAAATTTAGTGTTTTAAATATTCTTGGTTGTTTTTTTATAGTTTCATGGATTCCCACAAAGACATGAATGTGAACAAATTCAGGATGCCAACGATCAAGCATATTTTCAAAGGGGGAAGGTGTGAAACTTTCAAAGGGGTAAACTTTGTAGTTTATTGCTGCTGAATGCAGAGAAGTGGGGCGGGAAAATAAAGAAGTGGGGGTGATGCCAACTTGCTATTGCCTAACTTTTATGTGTTGCCAGCCTTGTCTTCCCAACTTTCAGTGTTTTCAAAGTTGTGTATCCTGAAAACCCTTTTGGATTTTCTCCTGCTATTTCAGTTATGCCGTAGTCTCAGGAACATGTCCTTGGGTGTCCGTATCTTAGGCAAATCAAAAGTGATAATCACGGTTGGCTGAGTATGATGACGTCATCAGAGGGTTCCCTTTTTAGTCTTGCCTCGGTCCCCCCCAACCCTAAACCCACCACTGAGTATATGTACTGCGTATAGCAGGCTATATAATGAATCTGATAACATGGTTTCAGTGATGTAAAGAATGCTTCATTGTTCACTTCACGTTTCAGTAGTGGTTTCATCGCTAAGCCGCCAATGCCCCGTGGCGACGGGACTGGTAACCAACAGGTGTCTGTTTCAAAACTGTATTACCATACCAGGCCAGTGGTGACATATAGGCTTTTGGATGCTCAGCAGTGATTACAACGTCTTACGTTCGACGGTTATTGCGATGAACAATTTTATTCAGTTCAGCTATTGCCAAGCTGCAGTGGCGTAGCCAGCCCAAAAATTTTTTTGGGGAGGAAAAATGCTTGATTTTAGGCGAATAACACTATTTTGTTTAGAAGAACACCTCTCAAAGCACAAAATGACTATATTTTCTAAAAATTTGTGGGGCCATGTGCCCTTTCCCCCCCCTGGCTACGCCTATGCCGAGCTGTACAACCATTTTGATTAACGCTCTTTTTAATAAAAGCGTCAACCACAATCATATCTGAACATGTCGTTTACCCTTGCGTTAGGTTTTCAGACTAAGGTTCTTGCCTCATATTCATCAAAATGAAAGAAACACCTTTTTTAAGATTTTCTTGTTGAAATAACTTTTTCTATGACTGCCAATGTTTAAAATGCACTGTTGAACAAAGGCGACTTCACGAAAACCACATTGCCTATGGGCTGACTCTTAATAACTCTACTCGCAGTTGTAACCTACAATCTGAGCTCAAAATTACCCACGAAAATGCACTAACTGCAGTACCCCGCTTCAAGAACGTCATTTTCCGGCACCATTATGTCATGCAGAAAAGCAGCAGTAAAGGGTGATGTACACTAGGGCTGAGGAAAGCTGAGCAAAGCTTGAAAACTGGTTTGTTCTATTATGACGAAATTTCCACGCCCTGCTCAGCCCGCCCCTGCGCCAGCTTTGCTCAGTCCAAAAATTTTTACGCTCTGGAGGGAACTGCTCAGCCGAGCTCAGCCCGAATCTCGACTTGAGCAGGGACGGTGTTGAGGTACTCCGTGGGTATAATTCAGGAAGGTGGCGTTTTTATGCCACCTTCCTGAATTATACCCACGTTTGCACAACATTTCAGGGAGGAAGAGCAGTAGTAATGGTTTGTACAGGTATTTAATTGATAGGACTTGTGAATCGCGGATGGAGTTACACCTGGACTACTGCAGTTTCAAAAATAACACCGGAGTGCAATAGGCTAGTAGCCTACAGCATGGTCAGTGATGATATTGCCAACCAGCATACAGTAGTAGGCTACAGTGATTGAGTTGCCTAGCGCTACAGTAACCTTATCTCAGTTTGTATTTGCTTTTGAAATATGAATCAATGCAGGTTCCTAGTGCAGTATGTTACAGGCAGGTTTGCCTGAAACAACTCATCTTGTACATAAAGCAAACCATGCAGTGAAGCCTACAAGCTTGAGGCTTTCAAAACAAAGATAACAAATTTCAACCAATCAAAGTTAACTATTAGTCAGCTGACATAACTGAAAATGACTATCCCAGAACATTAACCTCAAGTTACCCTGATAAAAACGTCACCGAAAGTCACGAGATATTAGCTGAAATCAGCTAAGACCAAGCACGATCACGGAAACGATAAATCACATGAGGCGAGCACGAACTGGTGAGAAAAGGTGAAAACCCGAGCACCGACAAGTACCTAAATGTAGCAGAGGTTTATGAGGTCAACCAATCACTAGGGGCGTTAACAAATAGCAACCAATTACAACACCTGAAATAAAGGGGCATTGACAAACCCTGAGACCACCATCGAGTATAAATATAGCCACATCTAGACCAAAAATCAGTCTTTTTCAAGACTCACTCCGCCTTTAGGTCCAGGGGACCAAGGTTAAGTTGTTACGGGAGCCCAAGTGCCAGTAATGATCAGAAGAAATTGGCCTGTCCGAGTTAATCTCTGTCAGATCAGACTGTAAAAGTGGCTTTGTCTGGGATAATCCCTGTCAGGTCAAAATACAGAAAGTGGCTTGTCCGAACGAAACTCTGCCAGATTATTTCGTGAAAATCAGACTGTGAAAGTGAAGTTTAGCCAGACTGTTTTGTGAGAACCAGATTGTGAAAGTGAAGTTCTGTCAGTTTGATATATGAATACTGTACTGTACTAGCGTAGTTTCGTCAGGGAAGTTGTTCAGGATCGGAATGTGTTATTACTAAAAACCTATTTTCATTACTTTGCTGTACAAGTCCAAGTCCAGTCAATTGGTTTACTCTCTTCAGCCGTTGAAGGTTTTACCTTCTTCCGCTTACCAACTCTGGAGGCCATACAAAAGGTGAGCTATCCTCCCTTTCGGTGAGCAATGTTCCCTTTTGTGCCGTAGTGGGTCGCACCACACTTGGGTGAGAGTCACATGAATCTTTTCAACACGCGTGTACACTTGATGTACGCCCGTTCCTGCTCGGCATGTCGGTTACATCTCTTTTTAGCCCGTTTGGATCGCATCCAGCTTGGCAGCTGTCATTAAAAACTACTTTGGTCCTTCTCCGGATCAGCCCTCTTGACTGAACTTACATTCGACTGAAAACAACAACATTCGAAATTCTGATTAATGATGAACTTCCGCCTGAACTATCACTCCTTGCCGCACGCCACGCAACGCCTCTCACTAAGAGTGAAACGTGAGCATGACGGCATCAGTTTAGCGTCAGCAGATTGAATGGGTACTTACTGAGTATATTTATAACGTATTGAGACATAGAAAATTGAGTCTTATTTGCATAAGTAAATTGCTTGAATAGGGGAACCGATCCAAAGCGATTGTAGATCTCCTTATCGCAAATCTAAAGAATAGAATTAAGAAATGAAAGTATGTGAGCGTTGTGACATGTCGAGAAGTGCTTGAATATTACGAAACGTCGTACTTTGGTGAGTACCAATTTGTTTTATTTGAATATATGTCATAATGAATAAAAGCTATAAAACCAAGGATGATATGCTTTACTGGTGTGCGTATTTTTTAGTGTGAACCGTTGAAAAATAATTAATATTCGGGCAATTAACAGGGTCTGTTTACCAGACATAGTTTCTGTGAGAACGGTCCCAGATACAGTAATGAGATCTCACGCATAAATGATGTCTACTGGATCTAAAGCACATTACGATGCCACCCTATACGGGTCGCATCTTGTGTAACAAGTATGAAAATGCAAGATCCCTCATCCCAGTACAATACGTTGTCACATCCACAGTATAATTAATGTCCAATTAGCTGAGTATGGAATGTGTAATTAATGTAAATGTCCAAGATCACCGTAACAAACAGCTTGTCAGTTGCAGAATTATTAACTGCAAGGGTCTCGTCTAGTGACCCGGTAACTGTGTAAAGGCAAGGGTTTGTTAATTTGTTCAATGGAGGTCCAATTCCAATGGAGGTCTGTCTGTGTTTTCACCATGGTAGAATCAAATTGTAGTCATAATCATAGGCCCACAAATCTGTTAAGCTGAATTATGGTGCTAATGTCATGAAACAAATATTAGTTGTGGAGTAGGTGGATATCATATATAATGACAGTATGAATAAAATAATATCTTTTCTAGAACTAAACACATACTGGATTACTGTTTTCTGCTAAACCTTTTTATAACATGTCTCTACCTCTGCTTATTCAACCTCATTCGGTGGTGCTATATGCCAGTGGGATGTACATGCAGTGGTGGTACTCGATTATGGTCCATGGGTAATTGTATTACATCTTCATGATTTTTGCGGATGACACTGTCTTTGCCCTTGATTTTGTTCTGATAATGTGTTAATGCATCGCTTGCCACCTCATAACCCTTGTATGTTGTTGGTTAATTTTCTCAGTCTCACCTCTGTGCATGATTCACCTGCTAATTTCTACATGCCTCAACTCTTCACCCATGGCTTGCCCACCATAATCTGTGCTATGTAAATTATTTTTATGCAGGCCTATATGATTTAACATTTATGTTTCTGTAATATATGTTGTTCAACTGAAATGTGATGGGATTATTTCCTTCATGTTTGCAATGGTCCCCCTTCATTTGCTATTTTAGACTTTGGGGTACTCTACTTGCTTTTCTAATTTCTGTTTGCATGTGATGTTATGCATAATATTTCCCATTTTCTGTATTTTCTTGTGTACCTGTTATTGTTGTTTTATGGGTCCCTGTTAATTTTTGTTTCATATAAATACGTTTGGTAATGCTAAATTCATTGCATAAAATCAACTGAAAAGAAAAAGAATTTAGTCACATTGATTTCACATTTGTTACCAAATGGTGACATTTTGTTGAATGTGTATGTTCAAACAGTTACACTTTTAATATACATGATTCAGGTAAATGTGTATCAAATCGGAATATAGTGAATATCATGTGTTGTTCTCTTGTGACTGTTGTGCTCCATACTGGTCAATGGGTAACTGTGGTTCTTTCTTATGATCTGTGTTGATAAAAATTGTTTTTAGTCTCCACTACATATCTGTGGTCTATAATGCCATAATTGGTGCATGGCTTTTCGCTTTATAACCACCATTGTACCATACTTCACTCACCATGAATGTACATCTCTCACCTACGTTTGTGCATGACTCACTAATTTATCAGATAATTTTTAGGGCACCACACAGTTATTCAATAAAAATGAATTACGCATATATCACACATTAAATGCTGTGACTATGTAGCTTGCAAGAAAAAAGGTTCCTGTCACAAACATTTTAGCCAAGATCATTTAGCTTGTGGCTAGCCTACAGCATTAATTTGGGTCTTCTTGTCAATTTCTTTTTCAAAATCATGGTGTTGCGTGAATGCTGTTTTGGCTATTATGTTAAAGATGTACCTCACTTTATCATTTGGTGTCATGCATAAAATATTACAATTAAACATTTTCGTTGTTATCTATACTAGGAAATGCACGCATTTTGGAAATTAGGTGGAAATTGTACAGCAAGTGTTATGGTTCAGCTATATGGTGCATGTCATATTCAAACTCAAAGTACAAAAATACTTCAGCACATTAAAAGGCAAATAATGAAAAAGTGAGTTGTAGTGGTACCAAAATGAAGATTTGTGAAAAGGAACTGGCAGATAAAGTGAACAGATAAAAAATCTTGATCATGATGAGCATTGTTGGCAAAAGGCATATAGGTTATTTCTCATCAAGGCCATAAATGTGTCCAGCTGTAATGAAAGTTAACAACTATTTATTGTGTTAATGAAATTTTCATATTTGAATTATTAACTCTCAAGGTGAAATATAATTAAATGATCTTGATTTGTGCACTTTGAGAAATTTTGAAGTTTTTCTATAATAAAAAAGCAATCTTGTATAGTTGTGCATATTCCAGACATGAATTTTGCTGTTGCGAATTGGCATGGCAGTACAGTACCTTTTTCTGGATTTTATTTGCACTACTTTCTTTGGTGTATCTGTTCAGTTGCAGATAACAGCAAAGACATAGTTTCTGCACTTAAAAGCACAATCTTTTTGGTACAAGAAAAAGCCATGACATATCGTTGTTTTAGGCCAATTAAAATTTTGATTCCATGTTTGAATCATAAGTCAAATAGGAAAACATTTTCAAAACAAGTATTGGGATACATGGATGTAAATTCCTCAACTTAAAAGCTACCACCCTTTCTCTGATAACGTTTAGTCCATGTTTTGACAAGACAAAATGTTTTTGTAAGTTATCTAAGCATGAGTAAAAAATTAAAGATTTTGATGGATAGAGTAATTCATTATTAAATGTTCATCTAAACTATTTGTAATAAGTTCGAATGTTTTGTGGCTTATGATCTCAGTAAGCTATCTCACTGAAATGAGTAAAGCTCATCCACAACAGATGTACTTGTTCCATAGGCAGTAGGCGTACTTCAGTTTCATCCCTGTGTTCAAATGCTTGTCCATGATATCTCTCTGTAATTGTTTAGCATGTTATTGTTAGTGTTACAAGATTTTAATAATCAGACCCCTGTAAAATCTTTGATTGATATCCTTTTTCTTCTGCTTGTACCTAAATTAGAAGTTCATATGCCTCTCCTCTGCTTATTTTTGTCACTTGTTTTTCATACTATTTGAAAAACCTTTTAGTCTTTTGGGAAAAACTACAGAGTTGAGTCCAAAATAATTTGATATCTTAAATTATATTATAATAATAATAATGATATTTTATTGCGGACTCTTGGTCCATATCACAGACACAAGAGCACAAAAAGTGTTTTGCTGTACATCAGCGCACATTACAGAAACGGTGTTAGCACATGACCAACACTGGGAGGAGCAAAGCAGTTTATCCTCTCCACAGCTGTATCGTCTTTCGCAAAAGCCCAGAAAATGGATAACCGGATTATATTTTTTGAATTTTCAGCATGGTATTCTGTTTGAATGTTGCTTTAGTTTATTGGATAGATATTTGCGTTCTGCAGAGTGTGTGTGTTCATACTCATAAACAAATAAATTAAGTTAAATTAAATTTTCCTTACTTAAGATTCCATAAAGGTAAAGTTGCAGAAGACTTAATTAATGCAGTCTAGTATTGAAGGTTACCTTCGTCTTTTAACTTGTGAACACTTTTTAAGTGCCAGTACCACAGTAGCAGTTGCTTTTTTTGTTACAACGGCCAACCATTACATATACCAGCTTGTTTACACCAAGCAACCAGGATAGACGCGGGCAGCACGTCGAACTTCGCTCGCATGGCAACCGATGCAACCAAGCGTAAATATTATTGCGAGTGTAAACACTTTCCCACGCTCAGCTTGGCTTAGCCTTGCTTGGCCCCAGCGTAAACCAGCCTTTATATTGAAATTGAAACTGAGAAAAGTTATTTTTGCAAACCAAAATTTGTTGATAGGCCCACCTAATGACCAGGTTACAGCTTATGGCAGTTATTGAAAATATCCCACCCAACATCACAAAATAGCATGAGATGTGCCAAGAAATGTTTTTTTTATAATTTTGGCGACGGCAATTAGCGGCGTGCCAGCGCCTGAAATATGCTTCTTACTGGGGTAGTTTAGACTAACGATCTTGCCCAAGGAGCACCATGGCGAGTCACTCAGTGTCTGTGAATTGGACACACAACCTTCCAATTGAGAGGCGGACACTCTCACTGGGCTATCGCCGCCCCAGCGAAATCTTCGTCGCCATTGCTTAGGTGTCAGGAGAATGTTATGTGCAGTTGGGGCGTTAATGAGAAACCAACGATGCTAGAAAAAGGATTAAGATAGCATTGACTATTTACCGTGATTTCTTGTAAATTTTTTTATCAGATTTTGAGAGGAGGGTCACTATATACCGAAAACAACTGGAGTCCTAACGTTTTAGTCTGCGGTCGAATGTCATCTCTTTTCTTTGTGCGAATAATTTTTGACTGAGATGGCTGAAATGGCTTTGTCTTTCGAGGAAGGTGTAGGGGTTGGAGTGCAATTGGCCCTCAAGTAAGCATGCCCTCTTTTTTGCGTCTTTATTTATTACTGTTTTATGAACGTATCTTTTTTCGCCTCTATATGTTGACTTTTTACTATCATATTGTCGCAGCTGGTCCCGGCAGATGGCACTCCAGGCTCTGGTCGGTCGTCGTTTGTCGTTAGATAAAATAAATATAAACAAAAAAAGCATACCTGTAAATAGGGGCGCAGAAAATTTTCTCGCCTTCCTTGGAAAATGGTTTGTATCTAATTTTGGACATAGTTTGAAAAATAACTATTGGACGTAGTTTGAAAAATTTGTGACCCTCTCAGGAATTTTTAGACAGCGAAATGCCGTCCCCCTGAAAGTGCCATCCGGGGCCCGCGTTCCCCAGGGCCTCCCTTGCTACGCCACTGTGTGTTGAGCTTGTGAAACGGCGAAGCAATGTGGTGACAAGATTACGCCACATACAGAACTAACGATGAATTCATAAAAACTACAGAAGAGTGAAGATAGAGTGGAATGGGTAATCTCTATTGCTATTATGCCGATGGTCGTCGGTTCGACTCTTTCGTTGGTTGGCTCAAGGAGGCGAATAATTGTGGCTGCAACACTCATATGTAGGCCCAATCCACAATTGTGGCTGACACCTTCATAGCATGAGAGATATCAAGCCAGAAGAGTAACAATTATGCATTGCAAATGACTCATCTGCACTGGACTACACATATAAAAATAATGAAATGTGCTAAATATTATTAAGTAGGCCCATACGTAGGGTATAACAATGGTGAGTAGGGCAACCAAAAGCCAATAAAGTCAAAATTTCTCTGCCGTTTCTAAAGTTTATGAAACGTCCACAAACCAAATTTCACGCTCATACCATAAGAGAATCCTAAGTTAGTAGGTCAAAAAAATGTCAAAATTTATCATAAGGTCAAAATTTATCGCTATGTCAAAATCTTCTTGCAGCACAGTTTTTTTCTCTTTATTGATATTTTATTGAAACTGCAACAACAGATAGGGGTATGCTTTTGCAAGTTTAGTTGCAATTCTGTAATAAGAATGGGCTTATTGTGATTTCTGATGTAATAATGTTGTTTTGCGCACTACTGGACGATTGAATATTATGTAGGATGGGCGAGAAATGTGGTCTTACAATACTTGTTTTGGTAAATGCTCAATCCATTATGCATATGGTGTTTCAGCTTTACGATGTTCTCAGGTTTGTAGTCATTAATAATGCACTTATCAGTATTTCATCCCCAAAGTTAAACTATCAAATTTTTTAAGCTTCGAAGCAGAGTGCATAAATATGCTTCTCAACACCCAAGGCTGAATTATTGTGCAGTTGCAAACGCAGAAAATTTATAGGTCAAAGTAAAGCCAAAATTTGCTAATTACAAAGTCAAAATTTTAATTTTTTTGGTCAAAAAATTGTTTGCCCTAAAGATGAGTCAAAGAAAGAGATTCGATCAATGAATGTCCAACAAATTCTGAATATTTGATGACAAGATAGACAATGCTGCATAATCGTTTCGATGGTCAGAGACAAGGCTCAACATTTAAAACAAACACAATAAACAATCTCAACGGATTTGACAAAATCTTATCAATACAGTAACCTGCAGTCCCGAAACAGAACCGAATGATTTGAAGAAGTTCAAAAGAATATCATCATTCCCAATCCAAATTTGGTGAAGCAAAAATAATAACATCCAAATCCATGAATATATTGGAATATCACAAGATTTAATTCCAAATACAAGTACAGTAGGCTACATGTTCATCTCTGGTCATTTTCATTTATTGAACATGCAAAAGGCAATGAAGTAGGCCTATGTTTCTTGTGTTGCGATCTGAAAGACCAAGCGGAATGCGCACAGAGTTTCACATTGTGGCAGTGTTGCGATCGGAAAGCTCGAGCGGCAAGTGCAAAAGCTTCACACTGTGGCAGCAAGTAACAACAGAGATCACGCACCATGATCACTCTCCGCGTATGCTAGTCAGCACGTTCAATCGTTCACATGTTAATATCAGCAGAGCTTCCGTGCCGCAATCACTCTCTGCGTACGCTAGTTATTTTGATCAATCGTTCACAAATTAGTATCGGCAGAGACTCTGTGCCGCAATCACTCTGTTATTGCATGTTCGTGCCACATATATATGGATGTTGTTCTTTGTGCACATCCTGTTCGTGGTGAATTGCAGATTCAACGCAATGCCAGCGGAGAGGTTGCAACAACATCTCCTCCTTTTCACAACGAACTGCACTGATAGCACGTTATTTTTGTGAAAAATGCACCTTGCACGACCTCCACATCCTGGTCACAGCACCATTTTGTTACGATCAGAAAGCTCGAGCGGCAAGTGCGCAAAGCTTCACACTGTGGCAGCAAGCAACAATGGAGATCACGCGCCGCGATCACTCTCCGTCTATACTAGTCAACATGTCCCATTGTTCACAAGTTAATATCGGCAGAGCTTCCACGCCGCAATCACTCTTTGCGTACGCTAGTCATTATTTTCAATTGTTCACAAGTTGGTATTGGCAGAGGTTCCAAGCCGCAATCACTTTGTTATTGCTTCTTCGTGCCACATATATATGAATGTTGCTGTTCGCTCACATTCCGTTCGTAGTGAATCACACATTCAATGCAACACCATCGGAGAGGTTGGAACAGCAGCAAGCAAACGTAGAGGTAGCCTGACAACATCAGTCGATTATTGTTTGTTTGTGCCACATATATATATATGGGTGTTGCTCTTTGCGCACATCCTGTTGGTGGTGAATCGCACATTCAACACAACGCCAAATGAGAGGTTGGAAAACTTGCAGCAAGATTGGGCTAGACTTTTGGAAATAACTGAGAGTGAAAAAGACTAGCAAAATGCAAACTGTTTTCACAACAACTTAGATATAAATAACCTGCAAACCACTTTCTGAGAAAACATTGGGGGACGTTTTGTGACTCATCAGGTGCCATTTTATAGCATGTTGGGCGCCATTTCAAAGCATAAAAAGACATAGGAAAAATGAGAAATTTCATTTGACTCGACACTGACTCGAGCTTTAAACCAATGACTGTAAGTGACTTGACACTTCGTGTGACTCGACACGGCCAAGTCATGACTCGTCTCTGGCTCGCATCGAAGAATTTTTGGGAAACTCTGACTCGACTCTGATTCGAAGGGCTTGTGACTCTGACTCGACTCTTACGCAACAAAACTTACTCGGGCACATCGTTTCCTGTCGCCTACATCCACATTACCACTTTATTTGCATGGCCTCATTGGCATTAGGCCTGCCTCTAGTTTAAATGGATGCAGATTAGTATCGCTGGAACACCGGTGTCCAGTGAAATTTGTGACTTACGAATTTTCTGACCAGTGCCCTCACTTTTAGGGATTTTGTCCCTAGATTGGAACTGTTGACACAATTTAGGGATTTTTTAGGGATTTAGGGATTTTTAGGGATTTTCCGTATACTACGAAAATGTGTAAAATTAATCATTTTAGTTCATTTTGCAAATCATATTTGGTTCTAATTTTGACATTTTTATCAATGTGTCCTGATTTTTTGCCGCATCATCACAGTTTTAGGGATTCTTTTACGTAAAATTGGGACAATGGTACTGTTCTGGGGATTTTTAGATTTGCATTTGTGAGAACCCTGTTTCTGACTTCACGCCATGTGCGGTGCATGGCATGGACAGAGTAGCCTAATGTGCTACATTACATAGCCTATCAAGTACGCTGAGAAAATCGATGGTTGGGGCTTAGGGTTTGTTGGTGTTTAGGTAAATGTGTCGACATGAGGTTAGAAAAAAAATAATTTAGGTTTAAGTGAAAGTAACAAGTCCAATATTTTTTCAGTGGTTATAGGCTACTACTTAGTACTAGTAGTTATTCCCGTACTGTAGCTTGTTGTGGGTATCTGACATCTAACGAACAAGTTTGAATTTATATAACACACGTGCAAAAAAGTAATCGCCAAACTTCATCGCTTTACTTAAAGAAGCAAACAATAATAGGTGAGAAATTTCGCGTGACACCGGTGCCATTCGAAGCAAGCGGCACCCGAATCCAACGGGCACCACTTTGCTTAAATTTAAATTGGCAGCGGTGCCTTATTCAGCAAGTGCTGGCACCGGTGCCAAATTATACATTGGCATAATAATAGGTGCCATATTTAGGAAGTGTTGGCACTGACTGTGGGGTGCCACTGCATTTTTTGACACTTTGGTGCCACAAGCGCCAAGTGATTCCCACCCTACTGCGGTATTATAGCACCTCTGAATGAAGCTGTGCTGTCACATATGGAAAGCCCATATTGACCTAGTAATAGCATTCTTTGGCTACTAGCAACAAATTCACTGAAATCTAAAATGCAGTTCGATACTCTACTGGCCTACCTTTGCTTTTACGGTTGTAGACCTATTGTTTTGTTCTTGCAAGTCAGTCGTATTTATTCATTTTTAGCCCACAACTACTTTACACAGACGCTGCATCTGCATGTAATAGATGTAATACAGTACGTGGTTACTGAAGTAAAGATGCTAGCTTACATTAAATAACAAAAAAATGAAGATGTGTGCTGTGAAAATGATCAAACGTTCGTTGAAGTTATGGATAAACGTGTTAAGCGATAATGCATCCCATTCATTCAACCAATGCATTGGAAATTAATGGATGCATTAGGCTAATGAAAATTTATATTCTACAGTATGCCAGCGTTGTCATAGTTCTATATAGCCTGCAGACACGTTTCATACATGACTTGTGGCTACTAACTGAAGTCAAGTTAAGCGAGCAGGCAGTTTGCCTAGCAGTAACTTTGGTCCTGCAGCTTTGGATTCAGATTGTGTTGTAAATATGGCCTGCCACAGTTGGTGAGATAGCCTATATTATAATGCACTCTGTTGACATCATACTCTTTCATTTTTGGCAGTGGCTACAGAACTGCTTGTGGTTCTTTAAATTTGAAACATTATTCGACCACCTCCTGTAACAAACATGATACTAACGCATGACGAGAATGCAGTAGTGAGTAGGCTTGGTAGAAACATGGTAGGCCTAAACGTGAAAGGAAAACCTAACCTTCACCCTCACCGTAGCCCTAATGCTAAGCTAACAAAATCCTCACACTAACCCCTAAACTGAAAGTTTGGAAAGTTTTGAAAAATGAAAAGAAAGAGTGATCTAATGAACTGAAACATGCAACCATGACTACCAAAACGAAAGTTGCCAAGGTGAGAGGTGAACCGAAAACCTTTGGCACAGCAGACCTCTAATGCATCTGCTACGACGTTGGTGCCGTTCGAGTGATAAATTCAACGTTTCATTTGAATTGCCTCATGTGAGGCAGTTCAATAGAATAGTCACTCCCTTCATTTCTGGCTGTGAAATGATTGATTTTGATACTGTATAACCTTTCCTGAGTTTTTGCATAGTTTATACAGTAATTATATTGCACTTGTACTGTATACACATCTTGGCTGCTGTTAGTATTATATAACACCAGACCTAACTTTCATTTCCAGCAAGATGTCACCTAATGATGAATTGATCTATTAGTATTAGTGACTGGTTAATTGCAAGAATGGCTCAGATCCAGGCAAAGTTTTTTACAAACCAAGAAAGGTATGGGGATGAGTGTTTGGTTACATAAAAGTACTTCCCATCATGTCATGGTTATTGTGAAGTTCATTTACTTTAGCTGGTCTGATTGTGCATAAATTCTACAACTTGTTACAGTAGCATGATCATATTATATATTGGTGTTATATAGGTTCAGCAGTTTTTTGCTGCCTAATTATAAGCTTTCTTTTATAACTGAAAGTCGTATTCTAGAGGTATATTTTTACCTCATTTGACCAACATTCAATTGTTGCTGTTAGAGCAAATAGTAAGTAGTCAGTGAGTGACTAAGTGTGATTTCGCAGCACACTTGTTTGCTTCAACCAATTCTTTGATTTTTATTGCCTTTTGAGTTTGCGGATAAATGCAAATGATGCATAATTGAAAACGAAGTGAAAAAGCATATTTCTTTTTGTAGTTGTATGCATGTGATAACCATATGCTGTGTTAGATGCAAAATTTTCTCTGACTTTATTTTTAGTTTTTAAGTATTTTAGTCTTTTTTAGAACAGCTAAATTTGTGTAACTGCTTAGGCAAATAGTGTGATCAATGAAGCTACAGTGATTAATTAGGTTTTTCCAACCATCAATGTAGCTTCTGTTGTAACTTCCCCAATTGGGATGTATTTTTTACCGGAAATTAAACTGTATTGACATGCTTTTGTGGCTAAATGTGAATCTGTGCATAGGATCAGATCTTGACATTTGCACAGAGGATTTCTTAGCCCAGACTGCGTCCATTGGCTTCCTTTCATGGAAAATCGTTTCCATTGTTGCAACCTCTCCGCTGGCGTTGCGTTGAATGTGCGATTCACCACGAACGGCATGTGCGCGAAGAACAACACCCATATATATGTGGTGCGAACAAGCAATAATAGAGTGATCTTGTTGGGTGATCTCCATTGTTGCTTGCTGCCACAGTGTGAAGCTTTGTGCATTTGCTGCTTGGGCTTTCCGATCGCAACAAAATGCTGCTGTGGCCAGGATGTGAAGGTCGTGCGAGGTGCAACCTTCACAAAAAGAACGTGCGATCAGTGCAGTTCATTGTGAAAAGGAGGAGATGTTGTTGCACCTCCCTGCTGGCATTGCATTGAATGTGAGATTATGTGGCGCGAACAAGCAATAATAGAGTGATCTCGTCAGATGATCTCTATTATTGCTTGCTGCCAAAGTGTGAAGCTTTGCGCACTTGCCACTTGGGCTTTCCGATCGCAACACCGTGACCATAAGGATAACTTCAAGTAAAGGAGATACATGTGTATTGTTACTTTGCTTGTATTCTTATTTTTGATGAGAAATTCACATACAAAGTTGATACATTGTATGTCAAGACTTCTGTTTTGACTACAATTTGTGTGTTGTTGCAATTTGAAAGCAGACAAGAATGCATTTTTGGCACTTAATTTAGTAGAAATTGGTTTGTTTTAGATATAAAGTAACTGAATGAATATGATATTTGTAAACAAATCTTGATTTGTGTTAGATATTTTAGGTATGAAGATTTATTGCTGCAATGCTTGGTTGTTAGCACGAAAGCAAAATTTATCAGGGAAAATGAGACAAAAATGTGATGTGAACGACTGTTAACATGTACAATAACTAATGTTCTTAATAAGTTTTTTTGTCTGATCACAAATGCGTGTGCCGTCTTCAACGTCAATGTAATTACTTTATGTAGTGGATGATGCTTGCAAAGACACCTGGATTTATCAGTTAATTCTTAACTAGAGTATTCCAATTTGTGTGGCAAAACCTCTATGAGAGAGGATGCTCATTTTGAAAAATTTTCAAAACAGGAATAGGGCCACTAAGTGCCCAGCCCATTCATCAGTATACCATATTTTTTGGGCCATGGTGCACCAGATTATAAGACGCAGTATCAATGAATGCTAACTATTTTGTTTTCATACATAAGGCACACTGGATTATAAGGCGCATTAAATGAAGCAAAATTCGTATAAGTGAAACTGTATTCAGCTCTTTCACAATAACTCTCAATATTGTTTCAGTCTAGCGGATTACATACGAGGAAGTTTAATCTGTCAAGGTAGGTTTACACTAGTCTAAGACACCTAATATTCCGGTACTATGATGTTACAGAAGACAAGGTGTTATAAGTGAAACGAAACAAAATATGACAAATAAAAGCCCTAGGTTTTCCGTAGGCTTTCCAGGAATCAGCCAACTGGGCTCTGCTTTCATCTATTTGCGATGATTCAAACCCGCACATATCTGTATTCAAGTAACTTTACTCCACAGGTGAAAGAAGCAAGGAATCAATCGCATTTTTAATAGGAAATCGATTTGATGTAATACTACGCATCGGCAGTCCTATCGTCTGCAAGCAGTGCTAACAGGTGAAACGTTGACAGGCTAAAACCAGGTCAGAGAAAGTAAACAGCCTCAAGACTGCAGTGAAAAATCGCAAAACACCAACTGCGACAATTGAAACTAGAAATTATGTCTTACTCAACCACATGCATTCACTGAAGCTTCAAAACTTACTGCAAAAATAACAAGAACATAATAAATCCCAACGCCACCTACGATGATGAACACTATAGAATACGTCATTTTCAGATTTGCAATTGCTGGCAAGGCGACGCGTCCAATTATAGCTTGAAACAAAACGCCGTATGATTCAGAATAACTGCAGAATGCGTAAATTCAACGTGCATTTTGAAGTGATGACAACCAAACCTCTGGGGGCGCATTTGAAATGCTGTGACTGACGAGAACCAAAACGCCCGCACACTGGCGGCGAAAATTAAAGCACGTCAACGCTCAGTACGAAGGGAAACAAATTTTATCTCAGGCGGGGGAGCATCATGTTTTGAATATTAATTTGTGCGTTAAGTTTGTGATGCCACTTGTTTTCACAGACATTGAAATAGCAGAAATTAGGTTGTTCAACAAAGGTAACGGTGTAAGCTTCGTGTATCGGTGGTTTATTTACGTTGCCATAGAACGCTGAATAGTGCCGTGACAAGGCCACTTTATCTTAGTCATTTTTGTCAATTTCACAATTGGGTCTGTTCCAATTACTGCGGTGCGATGACCATCTCTTGGAAAATTTGTTCTTGGTTTGGTCTACTTCAGTTTCTCAATAACTGTGGTGACATAATGATTTTTTGCTAAGGTACAAAGTTAACGAAACCCCGTTTTCTGTCTTGGGAAGCACAAGCACTGATCACCTCAATGAGCTGATTAATGAGCTTCTTTATCAACAAGTGAGTTATAAACATTGCTATGATATGATATGATCACGTTGATTAAAGTTAAGCATCTGCATCCAATCAAGTGATTTATGTCAGCGTCATCAGCTTTCTTTTTCAGCAAATTATTGGCAAAATGGTTTCGATTTTGTTTGGCTATTTTTTTAAACGCTTTTAAATTTTTTCTGGCTGTTAACAGATATATGTTGAAATGGCTGTTAACAGATATTTGTTAAAATATGAAACACTTCAAATATTTAATTGACACGGTTATAATTTTGGAAATGAAATATAAGATTTAAAATACAAGGACCTTTGTTTAACAAACTGATTGAACTAAAGCAGAAATGTGCTCTGAATATACTGACGACCTATATCAGTAGATTTACTGTTTGCATTTTCCATTGATACAAAGGACAGTGGTTTTCCAAAGACGAAGTTCAATTTCCTTGTGCAAGGCGAATTTCTCAGGACATCATTACTAGATCACATCACCGAGCATGGACTGTCAGTGGTGAGTCTGATTGAAATCACTGACGACTGCAAAGGCCAACGTTCAGAATATTTCACTAGACCACGTTCTTGCGCTTGACCTGCGATTTCAGTCGTTTACGTCGTCTTTAACGCGTTAATCCTATTCTTAGATGAATTTGCAATGCCGCAGAGTATTTCGCTCATCGCATTCATTCTTGGTAGTGCTGCCTTGCAAGCTAGTAGCTGCGTGATTCACAAGAATTTATCCTAGCATTGTCGTCGAGGAATTCTAAGAGACTTGAGTTTTGTTTAAACCGGCGTCAATCAAAAAACGGTTTTATTACCATTAAAAAATATCCGGTTTTATTACAATTAAAAAATATAATTAAAAAATATCAACGTCGTGATTGAACTGGCATTATTCAAAACTGCCGTCATTCGTGTTGAAACAAGGAAATTCCTGAGACTGGAACCGATTTGAAGGAGCGCTGTTGTTAGTTTGCGAACGAATGGTGGGTCCGCTGCCTGAAACTCCACTACGGCTGAGTGGCTCTTTTTTACGTACTACTATGGCCTACGATTGAAATCGTGTAACTTTTCGGTGGTAAATGAACTCAACGCTTGATGTTGGAAAACGTTAGTGAAGCAAATGAAATCTTTTCCAATTAAGTCTATAACTTAGCAGTCGTTTCGTAGTATGCGTGTTGTTGATGACGCGGTAGGACACCGCTAACTTATCGTCAACAGCACGCTGCTTCCTCAGAAACGATCAAAAGTGCTCCAGTGTCATGCAACATGTGGAGCCCTCTACCGGTGCGATTTTCGAGTCGCCAAGCTCGACATACCGCGCCATCCGTCCTTTTGTGCATGCATCGAAATTGATTAAGTGTCAACAGTCGCGAGTTAAAACTTCTCGTTGCCGCGTGCCGACTCTATTATGTATGCGTAAATATTTACAGGAATCAGTGGTTCCTATTGAGTATTTCGAGGCACAGGACGCACCTGAACTGCAGAACACTTTATCCGAAAATGACTGGGTCAGTGGAGTCGAAATTGAAGATCAGTATATCTTGACAGGTAAGCCCTGTTCATGTGCAGTATACATTTCTGGATCATTTCGGTGATCAACGCACAGATGGCAACGCGTTTAGTTCCCCTCTTGTCGTTTGATGAACGTGAGCGTTTCGCTGTTTTGATTCGGATTAAGCTCTTGTCAAGCTATGGCTATAGGCGAAGTAGGAAAGTTATCGATTTTAAAAGTGTTCCAGAATACATCGTACAATATCGTTTCTAATTATCACAACACGAAAAGGTTGCGTTTGCCTCTTTAAACAAATATTCGTAGGTCATTGCCAAAGTAAGGATTGTGGAAAACTGCACATCACGTGCAGTTACGTTGCTTGACGTTGAACATAACGTCAATCAAAGTCGTCACTTTCAGATGATTTTTAGCGTCAGTCTGACATTGTTCTGACGCAAGATACAGTTGTTGCATTGTAGTGTCGACAAAGGTATAGTAGTCAACCAAATCGTTGCTGACTTATCGCCAATCAAAAATTGGAGTGCATTCAGGTTCCCATAACGTAAGGCGATGATGCCACGTCTGTACGCCATACATTTGGATGTTGTTTTACGGAAATGACCCTAATCTATTTAAGTGCCTGGAATAGATTCAGATGTTTCGAAGTATTTATTTTTCGATTGCAGTCCTACAATATCTTTATATATTGAAACCTAATCCGTTTCTGTGTAACACAACCGTGTGAAGAATAGAGCAGCACTAGACATACCCGCATTTTATGGATTAAAAAAAGCAGATGTCGCAGAACTTCGAAAAAATTATGTACAGCCCCTGTTTTCACTTGTTTTCGTGCTTGCGTGCAAGATAAACAAGTGCACGACTGTCTTGCGGTATTCCGCATGGCTTCTCGCCGGGTGACATTTCATGATGTGATTGTCCAGGCTCGTACGACTGTAGT
>Ga0210059_1004325_pt1 | contig 22891 bp, 14 predicted proteins | sample Ectturendosymbi2_FD_188042 | JGI IMG/M metagenome (GOLD analysis project Ga0210059, IMG submission 188042) | Ecteinascidia turbinata endosymbiont from Florida, USA - Sample 2 (SPAdes) (version 2) | ecosystem: Host-associated > Tunicates > Ascidians > Unclassified | place: Key West, Florida...
AACCAATCAACAGAGTCGACAAGGCAGCTTATCACCACGACATTTGTTATGTGAAAAACAAAGACACAAAAACACGCAACAAAGTTTGCGATAAAAATATGTTGACAGAGCTAAATGGTATTTATAACCCCACACTTCAAGAAAGGATGGAAAGAGGAGTTGTTTCTACGATTATCGGGACGAAAAAACGCTTTGGATGGGGGTTAAAAAAACGAGCGCAGCGAGAGTGTTACTTGGAGTTCACAATTAGCTGATGAACTTCACAAACCCATCATGAAAAATTTTCCAAAACGAAAAGTGTATGTGAATGGAATTGATAAAATTTGGGCTGCAGACCTCGTTGAAATGTAAGCATTTTCAGAGTCCAACCGTGGGGTCAGGTATCTTCTCACAGTGATTGACGTGTTTTCAAAATACGGTTGGATGCTTCAGCTCAAAGACAAAACTGGAAAATCTGTTGCAGACGCGTTCAAGGAGATTTTCAAAAAATCAAAGCGAAAACCAGAAAAGCTTTGGACAGACAAAGGCCGAGAGTTTTACAACAAAGATGTGAAGGAGTTGGGTGTAGAGCTTTACTCTACTGAAAATGAAGAAAAATCTTCGGTGGCCGAACGTTGGAACCGCACAATGAAAGAAAAAATGTTCAAGTATTTCACGGCAAACAATACCTACAAATATATTGACGTTCTTGACGACTTTGTTGAGAGATACAACAACACAAGAAACTCTAGCATAAAAATGACTCCTGCTGATGCAAGCAAGGAAGAGAATGAAGTGAGAGTTTATAGAAATTTGTATCAAGAGTTTGAAAGACGGCCGATACATGCAAAATTCAAAACTGGTGACAAAGTCCGAATTCTCAAGAAGAAAGGACTCTTTGAGAAAGGGTTCACCCCAAATTGGACAGAAGAAGTGTTCACCATTTCAAAAATTCAAAGAACCAACCCTGTTACTTATAAAATAAATGACCTGAACGATGAAGAGGTTCAGGGCACATTCTATGAGCAAGAGCTTCAGAAGACATCACAAGAAGTTTACAGAATTGAGAAGATTGTGGAGAAAGGCAAAACAAAGTAGTCATTGGTGAAATGGAAGGGCTATCCAGAAAGTTTCAACTCTTGGGTTGACAACAAAGATCTTATTAAACTTTAATATAAAATGTCAAATGAAAAACGAAGTCTTGGAATCAAAAGCTCATCAGTCACTGCGTTTCTTAACGACAAGCTCACACCAGAGCAATGTAAAGAATTACAAAAAATTATGAACCTTGATCCAAAGTTGTATAAAAAAGTATTCATCTATCGAGGTTAATTTGGACCCAATCCAAAACTGGTCCTCCAAAATTGGTCCTCCAATTTTCTCCTCCAATTTTGGGGGCCCAAAATTGGAACTCCAAAATAGGACCAAAACACGTCCAAAAGTTTCCAAAACATGCCCAAAAAATTTAGCATACAATAAATGAATTTTTTAAAATAAAAGATCCGTCAAAACGTGGCAACCTTGTTGCAGAATATTCTCAAAACCATGTACAAAATTCAAGAAAATTTTCGCTCAGAAAGATTGGGTGAACAATCACTTTACGAAGATTTTGGAAAAATCTTTAAACCAATAACTGAACAACAGAAAAAGTCATCTGAAGAAATTGTTTCTAAATTTACTCCACTTCAAAAAGCAATTGAAAATATGCTCCCAGCATTGCCTTGAGGTCAAGTCGAAGGACAACCAGAAGCATTGCCAGACGCTGCCGCTGTCGCTCCCGCTGAACATCCATTGCCAATTAATATTTGGAGAATCGCAGACCAATACATGCGTGCTTCGCATGGAAAGTCCAGTGATCATACCTTTGGATTAAAGGATAAAGACGGACAATTTTTTCTTGGTAATGCTGAGGTTGGTACAGATGGAAATGATTTGATTATTGGTGATAAAAGGTATCGTGGAACACCTGGTCTTTGGTATTTAATTGTTATGAAAAAACCGGCAGATGGTTTTGCTGCAGACGAAGACAAAGATAAATATTTGGATATTATTGATAAAACAAATGCCTTGTATACTGTTGATAACCGTGGGCAAAAAAAGTTGCGAGCCCCCAACAGTAATAAATTGAAATTTATACAACCACTACGAAATAAAAAGAAGGGCCGAGGAGTCTTTCTCCCAAGTGACCCAAACGCCTTGTGTGAACGGTTGGAATTGTTGATGGCTTCAAAACAAGCAGGAAACACTGGTCTTCGAAACGAAATCGTCAACATTTGTGATGAACTTTTGAGGCAAAATTTTTGTCTCATGATGCTTACAAAAACTTAATGCTTACATTAAATAAAGATGTTGATAATTAAACGTGGATATCAAAGAAAGTATCAAGTCGGTGGCTCTGGGATTTTTTCGAAGCTCAAAGACTTTTTGTCAGGATTCATCAGTAAAAAGCAAGTTGTCGACACCGCCTTGAACATTGATCGAAGTGCTGGCAAAAGGCTGCACAAAAAACTATTGATCTTGCGAGTTCAAAGTCAAAATTTGTGTCTTCAACAACTCCGCTTGCACCCTGAGGGGCAACACGTCAGAAGGCACGGCAGGTGACAACACCAAATTTGAACAACTTGATAGCTGGGTCGGGGCAGCGCGCGATCAAGATTCAAGCCCTTGTCAGGCGGTTGAATAAAGGAACAAATCAAGGATGTTTTTTGAAAAGCTTGAAGCCCACAAAAACAATATTGATGAACTCAAATATTTCAACAGGGTATTGAGTTATAAAGTGAAAACAAAAAAAAAACGTCTATAATAAATGGACATTCTTAACATTACTGAAAAACGCGAATTTGATCAATCGATTGAAGAATATGAATATCACAGTTACGAACCAGTCACTGGCACTGACCTTAACAGACCTGGGGAAATAAGGATTGCTATTGAAACGCAAGACTTGTTCACACATCCGAGTGAAAGTTATCTGTTTTTTGACGGTAAGTTGGTGAAAAACGCTGACGACGCTTTTTACGCCGATGCTGACGTCATCACGCCAACAAACAATGCCATGATGCATCTTTTCAACAACAAAAAATACCAACTTTCGGGACAAGAGATTGAAAGTCTGTTTCACCATTGGCAGGCAACAACGATGCTTGGGCTGTTGAAATTTCCGGATGATTTTCAAAAAAGCACAGGCCTGAACCAATTGTGGTTTAAAGTTCAGGCACAGACGCTTCAATTGCTGGAAATAATCGGAATAATGGTTTTCTAATCCGGCATGGTTATATCATTCAAAAGCCAGACCCAAAAGGCACATTTTCATTCAGAGTTCCATTGAAACACATCTTTGGGTTCTGTGATGACTGTGAGAAAGTCGTTTACGGTTTTAAACATCAACTCACTCTTGTGAGGAAGGGTGATAATGATGCGATTTTCAGAGCCGCTGCGACTGATGCTGGAAAGGTTGTTTTGTCAAAGCTTTCTTGGTATATGCCACATGTGACTCCAAATTTGCAAGAAAAACTTGCACTCTACAAAACAATTGAATCAAAATCAAGTCTCCCAGTCGGTTACCAAATGGTTCAATGCAAATCGACCCCCGTCATGCAAACGAGAAATTTCACCTGGCGGTTGTCGGTGAAATCAGACGTGGAGAATCCTCACTGGATAATTGTGGCGTTTCAGACTGATAAATCAGGAAACCAGCAGCACAACCCATCATTTTTTATCACTGTAATCTCACAAATATGTTTGTCATGTTGAACTCTCGAAGGTATCCTGAGATTGATTATGATGACACAAACTTTACTCAGCAAAAATTTTCAAGGGTCTACGGCGATGCTGCGGCATTCCGAACAAAGTTTTACAATGTAGAAGAGTTGATTTCTTCCCCAAATATAACCCCAGCAGATTACAAGGAACTGTTCCCAATGTTTGTTTTTGATGTAACAAAACAGAGCGAAAAACTGAAAAACTCGTTGACTGACATTCAGATAAAGGCTCAGTTTTCAGCAAACGTGCCTGCAAATACTGAAGCTTTTGCCATTTTGATATCAGATAAATCATTGGTTTTCCAGAGTGATGGACAGAAAATGTGTGTTGATTATTAAAAAACTCTTTTTTCAAAAACTACCAATGATTAATCAGATTGTGTTTATAGACTTCGAGGCTATAAAAATATTTTGACGATAGTGCTTTGCCACAAATGAGTGCCACACCTTGAAAGTTGGCTTTTTTCACAAACCACCAAGACATGAACAACCATCTTTGGACAAAGATAAGCGCCTGGGGTTAAAGGTCATTCGCTCCAGTAAGAGTGTACAGAGCGATTTAAAAGTCTACATAGCACATAAAAATTCTAAAAGAGAACAATCATACCTAACCAACAAGTTGCAAGGTCCTACAAAGCTAAGCACCTGGGGTTAAAGGTCATTCACTCCAGTAAGAGCGCACAGCGATTTAAAAGTCTACATAGCACAAGAATAGACATGAAAAATCTCGAAATCCTGCCAATAGCCTTGGCTGTTAAAAAATGTAGAACACATGAGTAGCACAAAGAGGTGTTGTTGACACACAAACAATTGTTCTTATTTCCATTGTGCAGCAATTTTAGGATCATTGAACATACTTTCAATGTGTTTAATATTGGCATAGATGCAGTCAAAAGGTAATGCAAGTTTTCTAAATTTAACATAAGTCTCCAATACCCTTGCAACTTGTATGAGCTTCCTAGAATAACTTTCACTCTTTCCAATAGATTTTTCAATCCATTCACCCCATTTAAAAGTTTTTGGTTGAATCTCAAGATAGATTTCATATGCTTTCTCTAACCATAAACCAACATTGATCGTTTTTTCAAGAAAGTTTGCTTCACTTAACTTCATTAAATTATATGCATGTTTTAGCTTTTCCTCGGCTTCATCCAATGTTGCCGCTTGAAAATTGTCTGTTCTTGTTGAGCTTAAAGCTGAATCATATTGATAAAGGTGCTTCTTGAAGAAAAGATTCAACTCACTTCCTTTCAGACCAGCAATTTGCTTAGTTTTAGTAAGCGCAAGCATCATATTTTTTGTATTCTTTTTAGAAGCTCCGTTTCCATCATTGTGCAATGATGGTAATTTAACTTTCGGTCGTTTTGGTTTTGTCTGCTAAAGAACCATTCTTAAGCTTATATAAATAAGTGAGTCCTCATGAAAACGTTTACGTTTGTCGAAAGCTTCCAATTTATCAATTTCACACAAAACATCATCAAGTTCTGGCGTTCCCTCACAACACATAGGTTCTTCACTATCATTTGGTTGGCAGCCAATAAACATCAGTTCTTCGCTGTCACTGCTTGATTGACCTTAACGTTCTTCTGAGCTTAAGCGATGACTTTGGCTGCGCATTCTAATCATAATTTTTCAATCAGTGAAAACACCTTAACAACACCAATTAAGCTTAAATCGAAAGGTGTACTGATTTAACAGGCCAATGCTAAGCTAGGAAAATCAAAATAAATATAAGGTCAAAGGATTAAACAGTCTATTTGCTTAGCAAGTTAAAAATACAACCTATCTCTAACTATGCAATCTTGCTAAGAAGAATTCAAGTAACATCAAACACCTGTGAACTGACTTTGTGTAACTGAATGGGCAAGCAATGCACGCAGGGTGAAACCAAACTTTTGCCTTCATTCAGAAGCAATGAACGGGTGACTGACCACAACGAGGCGAACCTCAGACAAACCTTTGTTTCTCACGCAAAGAAAGTCACTCAAAGGTGAAAAACCACAGTTGAGGACGATGAATGTCATTCGAAGTCGCCAACACAATCTCTCCACAGAACAAGTGAATAAAATAGCTCTCTCTGCCAATGATGACATGAGAATAATTCAACCCAACAAAATACAAACTCTTGCTCATGGTTTTCGGGGATGAGGACAGACAGAGAGGCCCAAGGGAAAACAGAGGGGCCCTGGGAAAGACAAGGGAGGTCTGGTGAACAGAGGAGGCTTGGCGGGGAGGGCAAGGGGCTTCGACAGAGACAGAGGAACACACAGGGTCCAAGCAAAGACCCCACAAAACTAGGGATTTTGAACAATGCGCGTCAATGCCCAAAACATACCTACTGCTGCTTCACACAAATATGTTGTGGAAAACAAAAGGGCAAGAGTTTATGAACGGCTAGTTGAGAAAGGGTTGGGTATTCATTTCTTGTTCTCATCCAAAAATCACATATATTACATTTTGCAAATTCCAGTTGCAAACTTTTGTCGCTTGATTGCTCCGCAAACTCTTCCGGGCTTGTAATGACAGCGACAGGTGTGTGACACCTGAAAGTTCAACTGTGTACGGTTTGCGGATTCAACTTTTTTATGCTGAATCAACGTCAGTGGGAAAGTACATCTGAATGTGTGTATGAAGGCAATTCAAATGATCAACTTTAACCATGACAGTCGACTGATTGAAAAAGTTTTTGCCTGTTACAAAATCATCTGTATCAGCAACCATTTCCGATTTGCCATTTTCTGTTCTATTTCTTCCATATTGTAAGCTTTTTAATAAAAGCTTCAATTTTGTTTTTAAAAATAAAAATGCTGCAGTTTATTCCCTGAAGCGATACAAGTTGATCCTTCAAATACAATAGCCTTTGTATACTGTAGCTTCCTGACAGCCATTTAACTTCTGCGTGCATTGGTAAGCTTGTATGATTTGAATCACTGTGTTTGCAAAGATTTGAAAAAACAAACTGATGTTGGCAGCATTGCTTGTATTGAGTTAGTTATTTTGACAGTGTTGCGAAGAACAATATCGAGTCCAGGTGACATTCGTTTGGCTGCAATTGCCTCTCTGTGGATCATGCAATGATCGCAGAATTCACTTATTTAATGACACTGTTTTCAGAAGAATTACTGAATGTAGTGATGAGATCATCAATTCCAGAAAGTAATCATTCGACTTAAGAAAATCCCAAAGTTCGCAATTCAGCTCGACGAAACCATAGGCCCCACCGGGAACGGAATCCATCCTACCAGTTTTGGTGGCGGGTTCTCAATCAATTGTTGTATACCACTTTACTGAGGCTCGAGATCGAGACCCGTAAAAGTGTTCCTCCTCATAATGAGGTGAGATTGCACCGTGAAAGTGCATTTTTAATGAATTTATCGATAGACCAAGTGGTTGAACACGGGCCTCTGAAGCTGGTAAGCTGAGTTTCCGATCGGGTCATACCAAAGACTTGAAAAACGGTACGTTACAGCCTGTTCAGCATCGTTCTCGGCGTTAAATGGATGGGCGCAGGGAAAAGTTTCAATGAGGAATCTGCCATTGGCTCGCCACCAGTGCAGCCGTAATTCTCTACGAAAGTAGCCGCGCGCCTCCCGGCACAAAGCAATTGCGGACATGGGCACCTGCAGAGACCCACAGTCCACTCGCAAGCCAAACAATGTTAAAAAGAGGCCAGAGAAAGGTCAAACCGATTGGTTAAAGGCCAGAAAGAAGCCAAAATTCATTTGCGGTATTGCCATTCCTTTGCCACAAAAAACATCTAAATTACAAGCATATGCAAAAAAATTTTCTTCGAAATTACGATTCAATCTTGCCTGGCATTGTACTGCAGCACTGATCTGCCTTGACTTTTCATGTTTTGTGAAATTGCACACTTTGGGTACAATAGTGCTACAGTTTGCATCCTGATCCACGAAAATCATCTTCCACTAACTCCTGTACTTACGACCAGAATCATAAAAGCCCGTCCCCACTTCGGCGTTATTGTCGCATATCTACCGCGGAGACGCAGACCTGTCTGCAAGTGTTGAGTCTGCTTAGTGCTTACTACACACAGCACAGTGCAATGAGTGCACACATTTCCAGTGATTACGCAAATGCTTAATTTCAAATCTAGAATCCCTCAAATATTACTAATATCACAATGCGGACGTCTGATCTAGAATTCATCACAAAAATTTTGCAATGTGTTGCCGAAAAAACTGGAATAGTAATATTTTCCTTCAAAAGAACCTGCTCCAGCGCAAAAAAAGCCAAAAGGGCAAAAAAATTTTTAAGGCCAGCCAACTTGAGATGAAGCCAAAAAAAGGCCAAAAGGCCAACTAAGATTTTTAGGCCAACCAACTTGAAACGAGGCCAATTTTTTTTAATTTGGCCTAAAAAAGGCCAATCTGGCAACCCTGTTTGTAGCTCAAATCGTTCCAGTGAACGTAGACATGACTTTGTGTTTTTAATAGTATTTTCGCATCTGTTAGTACCATTCTAAAAAGAAAATGGACTAAAATTAACGACAACCCTTCGAAACTTACAATTGATAATTTACATAACCACGAAATTTGCCAAATAAGCAGTATTGCAACACCCGAAAGTTAGTCGGAAATCGAAATTCCGTTTATGCGATTGGTCCTCCTTCAGTTAAAGATAAAAAAAACTCAATCCACGTAGTTTTTTTAAAAAAACATGATACACCTGTTTTTTGTTTATTTTTATTTTTATATTAACATTAACGCAAAAAAGTATTTTCATTACAAGTGGTGAGCTATTAATTGCATTCAATAACGTAGTACGTAAATATTAAACAAAAGATGGAGTCTTACAAAATATAGGTATACAATTATTCTGATATCCATCTAACTTGCGGAATTTTGATGTAACATCCAGCAATTGTAGGTTTAGTTTAACTGCTTGTTGTAAATAAGTTGCCACCAGAAGCAATCAAGAGTTTCATGATTTGCACGAACTGAAATGTTATGTTGTTGTGTATGACATCTCAAAATATGTTATGCTTGGAATAATGGTTTAAATTGCTGACACCGTGCTAAGACTACGCATATTGCAAATCTGCAACAGTTGTTGTCTGATCTCTCCATTTAATCCAGGTATTCCCAAACTGCTTGCTCCTGCACACATACAAAAATTTGTTCTAACCTCGCACGCCTACAGCTTATAGTAAAGAACTGTCTTTCAAGCGTTCAGAAAGGAATTTAAATTTCTAACTTGTAAAGACAATCAAACATATGAACAAGAAGGATGGTACAGATTAGCACTTCAATATACTCTACAAAAGATAATCACTTGTTTGAAATATATACAAAACAATAAAATCAAAAGACTGACTTTCCAAAAGTTTGCTAATGTACTCGATTACTGTTTTGTTCCTATTTCTTGCTTATGAGTTTTTCAAAATGTGGAATTATGATCAGGGCCGCATTAATGTTGGTGCTGTTGATGCTGCAGCATTAAGCCGGTTCCTAAATAGGCCCAGATAAAACAGACGATTTTATATCAATTGATTTTATATTTTTTGTAGACGCAGTGAAAATAGGCTTATTATGTACTACTAGAGCATCAGGCCCACTTTATCTTAATCCAGCCCTAACTATGTTGCTGATAGTAACACGCATGTCTGCCTGTACATTCAAGGGATTTGTAGATTTCGTCTGACAAGAGTGCTAAATCCTGAATCGCATAGGTATGTTGTCGCAAATGGAATGAGCACAGCTAGTGCAGTTTCATTAAGTCATGGAGATGTAACCATAGCCGAGCATCAATACTCTTCCAAAATTTTAGTGTCAAATTACATTTCAACAACACGATTTGAACGCATTTATAAAAGATCTTCTTCCAACTCTCCATCATCTGACATTTCATCCAAATTGAATGAGTATGGATTCATGAGCCATTCTTCAGAAGTTTCCATCTTTCCTACGTCAAAGTATTTTATCAACTGACATCATCAGCACTTCCAAATGAGTCACAATTTCTTCACAAACAATAAGAATCAAACTCGAACATTCCTTGTCATCGACTATTTCTTCAAGTGATGGAAAATTCGAATAATTCCCTCTTTTCACTCGCCGACACTACAGAGTCAACTTATCTTTGAACGCACTTAGCTTTTCATAGAAGTTCAATATGTTTATATTTTTGTCTTGAAATGATAAAGTCAGATCATTCATACGAGTAAATATGTCACTCAAATACGCTAAGATTTGGTTGAATTCTTGCGAGTCCAACTCTTCAATCCGATCACAGTGACGTTCCTACAGAAAGACTGTGATTTGGTCTCGCAGTTGGAAGAAGCGGGTGAAAACCCTTCTATGTGAGAGCCAGAAGATGTCTGTGTGTAAAAGTAAAACTGTATGTTCACTTCCAGGATCTTCGCAAAGTAACTTAAAGTGATTTAGAGCACGACCCCTAATCCAATCATTGGTCTGTACAGAAATATCAAGGACTTCCTTCAAGGCAAGGTTTTTGATGCCAAAGCATGGCGATGAAGGAAACAGTGAGTACCTTGCAAGTGCTGAATCTCCTGTTGCATCAGTGTAGAAAACCCCGATTTGTTTCCCAGAACAGCAGGAGCGCCATCAGTGCACACAAAGCCAATACTTTGAATATTCAATTCACATTTTGCAAAGAAGTCTTTCACAAACTGAAACACATCTTTTGCTTTGGTGGTTGTTTTCAGTTCTTCACAGAAAAGCAAATTGTCCTTTATGGTACCAACATGGACAAATTGACTACAATTCCAAACATCGGTAGTTTCGTCTAACTGGAGGAAGATTTTCAGTAGATCAAGCTTGAAAGTGTATTACAGGCGTCCGAAAAGGATGACAGGTGTTTTTAGCGTACACTCGTAATTTGACCTTTTTATATTTGTGAACAAATATAATGTTGATTATTCTCCAAATCATTTCAGATACAACTTGTTACTCTTAAAGTTAAATGTACGGAATTATATAAACGAAAACACAGCTTATAGTTCGTAGTTCATACGCAATCTTTGCAAGTGGTGATGTCTTTTTTTAATGAATCCCCAGGCTTCGTTACTTTTGTGTTATTTTAGTTACAAGAACATGAAGAGCTTACCCAGACAACTCAAGAAACATCTGAAGAAGATCTGTATGACACAGATTTGGAACCCGACGGTATGTTTATGACACAGATTTGAAGCACGACGGTACGTCCAAATAAGATTGGAGAAACGCCTCTCCTGAAAAATAACAAATGGTGTGATTACATAGATGATGTAACTTCATGCTTTCTGTATCAAAAAATTCGTCAGAAATGGATCAATATACAGTATTCAGTTGATACAAAACCTGAATCACGCGGGGCCATATTCTAGTCTTCACTTTGAAAAGGCCCAGAAGGTATTGTGCTCCAGGGTTTTACAATACCATGCAGGCGTACAACAACATTCGCATCTAGAGTTTTTTATGCCATCCAGTGGTGCAGGAGCAGGGGGTTCAAACTCCCTCCCCCCAAAAGTTTTGATTTGTCAAAATTTGGGCAAAGAAACTTCGACATTTTTAAAAATACTAACGAAATTATACTTTTTTGTTGCCGAGTCTATAAATAAAAATGTATTATGTCATCGAAAACATACTAAATGTACATAAAATCAACAAATAAAAATGTATTATGTCATCGAAAACATACTAAATGTATATAAAATCAACAAATAAAAATGTATTATGTCATCGAAAACATACTAAATGTATATAAAATCAACAAACTGTTTCTAGTAACATTGTGTTTTAGTTTGTAAGAGTTGATGAGTAACTGACTCACTTGAAAGCTTGGGCAAAAGAAGGCATTTCATAAATACTTCAAACCTTTATATGCACCCTAATGGGGTGCAGTGGGCACTACTGGGTTAATTCTACACTGTGGGAATCGAGTATACTGCAGGGCACCTACTTCATGTTAGGGTCTGTCACAGAAGCAGACCTATTGAGGCGTTTAACGCTAGGTTTTAATGAGTTGAACTTCAACACATCTGAACAAAACAAGTAGAGAAAAGATAAATAACGAAGAATAACATAAGTCGACTGCACAGTTCAGCGTCACTTCACGACTGAGAATCGCAGAACGAAACGGCACCACGTCAACTGCTAATCAGCGCCGCGCCATCAAGCACAAATCGCCGTTCAAGCGGCAAGGGCAAAGGGCAAATTCCTCACAGGGTCCATGCTAGGAAAGTAAAGAAGAGCTTTTGCTTTTCATTTGAATTACAGTGTTTGGATGAACACATTTTGCCATACAGTTTTTTGCGTGTTGCATACATGTGCACTGTGCAGTTGAACAGACCATGTTGTGAGAATTATGGCATATAATATAAATAATATGATACCATACCATGGGCGTCGGAAGTGGGTGCCGGACGCCTTGGCCCCCCTACATTTTGGGATTTGGTATTTTCTTGTCAACTTCTTAGTAGAAAAATATTTTTCTGTTAGTTTCGGGTTGGTAACATGAAATTTCACCACTGTTGGCGTCTCCTGGAAAAAATCCTTCCGACACCCATGCATGATGCATGCCACATATAAGGAAGCAGCTTTAGGCTTACCTCAGCTAGGTGTGAGGTTCCTTGCTGACAGCAACAGCTGGTTTGTGAATGGAACTCTAAAGCTCAGAGCTATGAAGCAGAAGCTCCAGACTACTGACTCAGCTGGCTTCTGACGATGTTCTTGCACAGCCTAGCGTACCTTTTTTCAGTTGGGTTGTAGACCCAAGCTTCAAGTACCACTTTTTCTATTTTTAGGTCTATGGCAACATGGTAGAGGAAAGTATAATGTACTGTACCAACAGCTACAGCAAATTTGCAAGAACGCTTGTCGCCAAAAAATTTTTGCGCAAATTTGGGGAAATTCGGCAATACATCCTTTGCACCCCCAAAAATTGCCTACTCTTACACCTATGCTGCCGAGCAAGGTATTATTACAGCTGCACGTCGTACAGCAATTAAGGAAATAATACGTTTTGTCATATGTAGCCTATGTATTAAAAAATACTCACCTTGTTCTGTGGTTCGATTGCCAAAGTACCTGCGTGTAAGAAGCAAAACAGTAAAATATTAAAACCATTTATGCTGAAAAATGGCTTTTTGCTAATTACTAAGAAATTCGCATCTGTATAGGTATTCCCAATATTGCTTGATTGTTTACAAATCCTCCTCATGACCTCCATATTTACCACAATTTGTATTGCTATGTTGATATATTCACTAAAAGTTTCTATGATCTTCAGGCTCGAGCTGATTTGACCTGTTCTGACATGGAAAAACACATTCTAATACCCATGCAGTTGCACAGTTGCATTTTTAATTCTGGAAAATGCCAACAATTTGATTCATTTCAAATGTATCGTTTCCACGACGCTGATGCCAATTTTTTTGTTTCATTTGCATGCTTTTTTTATAACTGATTGCGATGTAACGTTTTTGTTACTCATGCAGAGACTTCAAAAAAGAAATACAGAAGCATTTCGGCGGAAGACATTTACACGAGATCGTGCGAACATCTTAATGTGGTGCCCGCCTCATATTTCATTGCTCATCTCTACGATGAGATCGTGGATATGAGCCACCACGGCTTAGGCCCTAACGGAACTAAGGCTATTGCCGCTCCGCTTGTGGTGAGATTACGCCTGGTAGTTTGATATTATTAAAAATATTTTTCTCAGCTTGCTATACGCAGTTTATTGTAAAAGCTATATGACTCAGTCAAAGGTGTACTGGCCATTTCTTGCGCTGAAAACATCTTGGTTCGCATCCAATCATTTCGTACCGTCTGGTGCTTTTCTTGCTAAATGTTAATGGAATTGTATCTTGGAACTGCTCAAAAGTTCCAAGACTCTGAAAGCATTCTCAACACACCAGTATGTACTGTGCAGTAATTGGGTGATTGATTTTTGTTTCCTGCAAAGCTTGGATCAGATCTCGTTGTTGGCAATATTTATGCTTGAATATTTTGGAACAATTTTTGTAGTTAGATTTGTTAATTCTTCGTTAAATCAGCAACTCTGGCTGCATTTATTAGCAACTGCACTTTTCGAATTTAGCTTATTGCTTTACAAGTTGATTAGTTAATATACTTTTTCACCGTTATAGGTCTGGGGTTGTAGGTTATTGTATCCCTACCACTTGAGGGTCAACCTAGTTGTTGTAGGAGCACAGGTCGGTCTCCCAACTAAGCAACCTGACGTCTTGAAGTTGCCAAGCCAAAGCAAGGCAATTTAAAAGGCTCTCACCACTTTGTCCGCAAATAACTCTCCAGTAGTACTACAAGTTGACTGCCTCTTTCGATTATATTCAGATATACAACAAAAAAAGCCGATACACTTGAGCGTGAAGTCAGAAACACGTAACGTAACGGTTCGATGTAGAGTCGGAATTAGAATGACGACGAACAAAAGCGTTGGGCGTTCGAATGCGCCACAGGAAACAGCGACCTACTGCGGTTATGTAGGTTTGCAGGCTATCGTGTCGACGGTCGAACTGTTCGCAAACAAGTACATCGCGTTGAATCACGAATGGAATATTACTGGAATTACGCAGTAAGAATGCACAAAACATTAAAGCACTAATGTGTCCACTATACCGTTCTTCATCTTATTTGCAGTCAATCATTAGGCTCATAGATCACGTAGATCCAGCCAATAGCATCAAATGTTCATGCGCCGGAGGTAAATGGGTAAGCTATGACGGCGTATTGCTTTCAAGGCTGTGATATGAAGCATAAACTTAACTACATGCGTTTGAGCTGACCCTGAGTTGTGTAAAAACCAGAAAAAACTGCTTTACTGATATTTCGTCTTGTTAAGCACGTTCGCCAAAACTTACTGCTTCCGTAGATCCAGTCCCTGGACTATAGTCTTTCTGATCCGCCTTTCGATGTATGATGTTGCAGACTGAAATTCCACCACCAGCACCTGATACACATAATATCAGGCAAAATTGGAAAACAGTAAATGCAAATAAATACGTAACTGATAAAACGGCAAACAAAATCTGAGTTGCAGAACCTGTCCAAGATAAGTCGGAGAGAACAAAGATTTTTTGACGAAAAAATCTACGAGTTCTTTTTAAGGTTCGCGAAACATTTTGACAGGCCTTTTCACTGGCCAGCCTTGTTTTAGACAAAGCCTTTAAATCTGGGCATTGGTATGTTCACTGGTTGAACCATTCATGTTTAACGAAGTCCAAACAGCGAAACTGAGTTGAGTTTCCTGGCGCAAGCAATCAATATTTTTACCGCAGTTTGAATTGAAAGTTGCCGAAACACTAAAAAAAGCCCATACGCCAGGTTTTCCAGTCGAATGCACCTCATCAGTTCGTCAACTTTTTTAGTTTTTTTCAAAAACTTTGAAGATGGTGGCCGAATCGTAATTCAGTTTCAGGTCGCAGCCAAGTTAAGTTTAAACCTCTGCACGAAAAAGCTACATTAATATAACTTACAAAACTCTTCTCGTTTTCGTTTTTCCAACCCCTGTTAGTGATTTGTTCGGGGTCGCTGTCATAATTCAACGTAAAAATTTTCATCTTCCCTTTTTATGCTTGTAATAAACAAGTATCCGCTCCATAGGTTTATTGCGTTCTTCCAAAATATGTTTTAAAAAGTATTATTTTTTTAATTCAACTTTTTCGGTACCGCGATTAACGTATGAATATCAGGTGGCATGAAACGTTTAGACGTGACAATTTAAAGTTCTTGATATAACTAGTGTCTAAAGTTATTTTTTCAAAAAAGTTTGCCGAATTGTTGGTTCATTAAAGCAATCCTACTGTCAATAATTTTTGCTTTTACAGATAAATACGGCGATAGCAGACCTCAATATAGCGGACAACTGGGTAACCGCGGAAGGAATGCGAGATATTGCTGATATGCTAATGGACAACTGCTATATTACTTCCTTGGTACGTTATTTTTGCGCCATTACGAATTCATCATCACGAACAAAATTTAGTAGGATTACCAATAAAATGAAATGTAATTGTTTTTAGTTAGGTTTGTGTCCATGGGAATCACATGGGATTTGTCCATGGGATGGAATAGGACAGCGGACTTGAAATTTGTCCCATGTCCCATCAAATAATTTTAACGGCATTTTCTGTAGCTGAAAACCATAATTACATGCTCACAATTGTTTTGTTTTTCGCTGAGACATTTCAGTCATTTTTTGCTGAGACATTTCGGTCATTTGTCTCACAACTGCATTAAAACTCACCATAACAGTGTTCATTAGCCTATGTTTTCAGACATTCTGACCGAAATGACTTAAATTTTTTTCGGTCATATCAAAAACATTTCGGTCTATGACCGAGTCCAGAAAAAAGGTTGTTTGGTCCTTTTATACGTGACAACTAGAAAAGGGCCGCCCCATCTTCATTACCCCACTAGTAGGAGTTTTTGGTTACCTTAGCCCAGGGGTCTTAAACACGCGGGCCGCATGTGGCCCGAAGGGCATTTTGTGCGGCCCGCGATGCTTTGCATACTGAGTTATGTCGCTCTGCAAACCCAAGGCAGTGTACGCTGCAAGTGAGCGGCAATACACTGCAGCAAGTGAAGTTCATGGACCTAGGGGTAGTAGCCCACTTGACGGAAGGTGGAGCGAGGAGATTGATACAGGGGTTGGTAAAGCTTACCCAGTTCTGCGTAAGCTTTATCGCTCTGTGATCACAAAACGGGAGCTTTCAAACGCCGCAAAGATGGTTATAAATCGGTCTTTGTTCCGATCCTTACCTATGGTCATGAATCTAGAGTAATGACCGAAAGAATATTAACTCAGGTCCAAACGTCAGAAATGGGATTTTCGCGAAGAGTCCACGGTGTGGCACAGGGACGTAACGAGATTAGATGGCGCCCGGGGCAAGAAACAAGTTTGGCGCCCCCAATTTCGGACCTAAGGTCTATTGGGAGTAAATGTACTGTATTAAAGAAAAACTTGAGACATGGTTAGGTAGGACTTTTCGGCGCCCCCCAGTGACTCGGCGCCCGTGCCATTGCTCCCCACTCGCCTCCTCGTTCCGCCCCTTGTGCGACACTTCGCGACAAACTGCACTGCTGTGAAATTCGCAGAACCCAGAATGTCGAACCACTTGTCCGAATTGAGAGATCACAGCTACGTTATTTCGACCATGTATCCGGAATGCCCCACGAAAGACTGGCGAGGCATGCCCTGCTGGCTAAACCCACGGCAAAGCGGCCCAGTGGTCGTCCAAGGCCTAGGCGGAGTGACTGCATCTCCGACCTTGCTTGTTACCGTCTTGGTGTGGAGCCAGCAGAACTATCTGAAATTGCTGTTGACCGTGAGGTGTTCCACGTCCTCCTAGGGTTGTTGCCCCAGCGACAGGGACGGATTTACGCATAGGCCAAATAAGTCATGGCCTAGGGCCCCGCGCAACGATCTTTTCTATGACGACTCCCTGTTGACTAAAAATTTGCAAAACTGCGCAGAGGCATAACTTGACCATTTACCTTGAAACGGGCGGAAAAGCAAATGTCTAGTCTACTCTAGACTCTTGTCAGTACAGCAACAACATGACAATATTGTGCATCTGAGCGTAAGAGAGATTCAGGCCATCTGTATGAAAGCGGTTACAAAAAAAGAATGAAAAAGAAAAAAACGGTACTTGATGTTCAATTTTCCACTGACAAAAAAGCTCGTAACAACGCAAAACTGCCAGATACTGCAAAACTCCGATGAAAAGCAAGATTGTCAGTTTTAGATCCTACAGTTGGTTGTTTTTAGTAGATTTCCCGCAAACAGAGATTGCTTGTTGAAACTCTGTATGTTAGTTAAATCAGCTAGAACAGTTTCTCGCGAGCTTCACTTGGGAAAACGTGTCTACATTGGGCTTGCTTCGTGGTTAACTGAGGGTGTTGTGACAATACTTTGCTTCTGTGCAAAACTTGTCTTCATGCTGTTTATCATCGGCCTATCATAGGCGTACGGGAAGGTATTTTACTGAGGGGGCGGAAAAATTGCCCCAAAAATAACTATTTGCTCTAAAATCAATTTGCCCTGATGCCCTGAAACTAACTTTTTTAGTACAGTCCGAATGGGGTCTGAAACCTCATGAATCTCTTCTGTACAGTGGAATTCGTTTATAACGGCTTCGTCTGTAACGTCAATTCGCCTATGATGTTACATTTTGTGCGGTCCCGATGGCATCTTTTACATGCATTTCAATTCGCTTGAAGCGTCAATTTGGCAATAACGTTCATTATGCAATCCCCTCGAGGTGCCGTTATAGGCAAATTCTGTAGTTACCTTGCTTGTACTCAATGGGGTGAAGTTCCTTGCGTGTTGTGTTCTCCCAGACAAGAAACTTGCGGTAATTGCCTTTACTGATGCAAATATGCACGCGATTTCGATGGCGCAACGCAATGGTTAAAAGCGACGGTTCCCGACCGAAAGGTCTGACCCTACACTTGCCTGTGTTATCGTAAGTGCTGTACCGTTGAGCAAGGCGCTTAAACACGCGCACTCAAAGGAGCTTACCGAATTCTTAGATCAAGCTGTTGACCTACCGAGATCCGATTGTTCGATTTTTACATAAAACGAGGGCTTGGTCTAGATCAGCTATGCCCAACCCGCGTGCCGCATGCGGCCCAGTTTAGATTTTCGCTGTAGCAAATATATCCTATATACTGACAACCTGTCCTTATTTTGATAATCCTGAAATTGACATTTTTGATGCAGTTGGTTTTCAGCGCCACTTTATCACGTCTGTTACCATTGCAATGAGGATTCGAACGCTTTCAGTACATCAGCTTAAAGCTAAAATAATTTGATAAGATCAAAGTAAGTCGTTCAGTGTGCGGCCTTCATTAATATGTCATTCAATGTGCGGCCCTGGTCCAGATAGTGACATACTTCTTGGCTCAGTAAGACATTTGGGTTGGACATAGCTGGGCTCGATCAAAGCCATTATGATTAGTCATGTCTTTAGTCCAGATTACAAACCAAACTAGCCCAATTTACACGGACCACCCCTAAGTAAATATACACTGAATACACTGCAATGAAAATGTTTTCACCGTTCAGCATTTTTGAACAACTTGCACTTGCCCTGAAAAACATAGTTTTCCCGGGAATTTTTCACTGTATTGACTATATACTTTTTATCAATCAGGAATTTTGAGCAACTTGCGCTTACCCTGAAAAACAGATTTGACCTGAAATTCTTCACTGCATTGAAATATTTTTTAACATTCTGGATTTTTGAGCAACTTATGTTTGCCCTGAAAGTTTTCACTGTTTTGAAATATTTTTTATTATTCAGGAATTTTGAGCAACTTGCGCTTGCCCTGAAAACAGAATTTGCCCTGAAATTTTTCAAGTCGGGAGGCGGCAGCCCCCCCGCCTCGTACGCCTATGGGCCTATGGTATAGAGCATGGGTGAGCAAACTTTTTGCGCGGAGGGCCGCATTTTTAAAAAATGTTGCAGCCGAGGGCCGCACACTCTCACTACAAAGTAGGAAAATTTATTCAGTGTGAAAATAACCACATATTCATACTACAAACAATTTTTATATTTCACACTCGGTACGTTTAATGCTATTTATACAATTATAGTAAGAAATGAAACAAACTATTTTCATAAAATTCGAAGTTTTTATGAAAATAGTAAATGTTTCATAAAATTATATATGCGTAGGAATTTCTGCAAGTGCCGGCGGGCCGCATGTGGCCCGCGGGCCGAATTTGCCCACCCCTGGTATAGAGGATGAAGACACTATATTTTATATTGCTTGGAAAATGACAATTTCAAAACGGCATGAATAAGCTCTGTGTCCACTGAATGGATTGTGCTTGTTTGGTTAAAAAATTAGGGGTTACTTACAAAAAAAGAGTTTACGTACAGGTAATCAGATCGACAGCTGGACGATATTTTCGAGGGAGGCAACACGGTCCTGCCTGAAAATCTTTATATCCGAAAAACAAACCTACTAAAAACGCTAGAAATCGCGGAAATTTAACGAAGAGAACTTCTGAACTACACGAAAGACCTATAAATTCCAAGAAAAGATCGCAATGCCATTTGTTCTTTAGACGAATGTAGGAAAGGCTTTAATTTCTGTTGAAGGTCTAAGTCAATTGTGGAACCAAAGTCGGCACCACAAAATATTTATTTTGAGGGGGCACTACACACAAGAGGGGCATACTTTCACGCTTTTGACACAAACGGCCAAATAGGTCACACTTGCGTGGGGCTCCAAAAAATAAGATGGCCTAGGGCCCCGCACTCCCTAAATCTGTCGCTGCCCAGCGACCCTCCCAAGAGGAAAAGCGGGTATGAGAATGAATGAAATGAATAACATTTACGTTATTTACTTTATTCACTGGTGTTTAAAAGTGCTCAGCTAGCTTGTGAACAGGTTCCTCAGACGGCTAGAAAGGATTACTAGGAACGTAGAGATGGCTGGAAATGATCTGTCTGTAATCCAGGATGCCTTTCGCAGGAAATAAGATGTGAAAGCTGTTTCTAATAGTTCAGGTACCGCTATTTCTGCGTCAGCGTCGTAGTGCGGCCCGCGGGTTACCTTATAAGTCTTCATGTGGCCCACGGAGCAATTCGAGTTTGAGATCCCTGCCTTAGCCACTGCCCTGGACAGGCTAGACCCTAGACATTTATAAGACATAATGTACTTCATATTACTAACTTTGTGGGAATCCCATGGGATGGAACAGTCACAAGTTAGCATGGAATTGGACAGAGAAAAGTGTTCCATGGACAATTCTGGATTAAGCATTTTTAATCGTCTGAACCACTCGGTGTTAAATGGGTTATGTTCGCTGTTACTAACAATAACCCAACTGACACCTATACGTGAAAGAGCATAATTGTATATATATGCGTATAAGGAAATATTTGCATATACCAATTTGACGGAGTATTGTACATGTGACGCGTGTACGGAATATACACGCACACGCAAATATTTGACGATGTCAAGCTCACCAGTGCATTGCTTTCGTCGGCTGAGAAAGAGTACTACGCTGTGACTTTTTTGCAACGATTTGTTACGTTTGTCAGATGTATAGACAGACGTAACAGCATTAAGGTTTAAAGGTGAAAGAAGTTGGACATAGCGAGGGCTTGTAGCTCAGAAGTGTTATACCCGACTGCTCTTGGTGCAGTCAACTTGCTGCATCCACGATCAAAGCAGGCGCATGAAACAAGCTGCCTGCAGTCGAGGTACCCAGGCTTGATCGAAGACAGCCTTGGTGTTTTCGAATTCATAAGTCAGAAATAGATTTGCTTCTGCTTTTTCTGAACGCTCTTGCCTATTCCAAGCGAGTTGGATTCAAAAGTCAAAGAACAGCAAACTGCAAGTCAATTTGTGCCGCATCGCGAATTATCTACATGCAGAGGCGAATTTTCAATTTCGGGGCCCTAGGCTATTTTAAATTGGAGGCCCTTCTGGAAGACAGAGGTGGCCCTAGTCACATTTTCAGACTCCGACTCCGCTGATGTTCCAACATTTTTTTTGGAATCCACATCCGGGTCGTAAAATTTTCAAATTTCTGAATCCGACTCCTGTTCAGACCGCAGCTATCATCAATGCAACCGAAATTCAGCAATGTTTTTACTCAAGAAATGCCATATGTGAAAACTACGCAGACTCCTGCTGCTGCTGAAAATGAAAAGTGACTCCGGCTCCGGTTTTCACAAATTTTTGACTCCGGCACCGGGTCCGAAAGAAAAACGCAGGATCCTGCCGGAGTCGACTCCGAATTCGTGGCCACCTGTGGTGTAGACCCTTCCGGCACACTAAAACTGGGTTATTGCTTTCGCCTTTTCAATAACAGCTCGTAGTGCATCTGCTTTGGCAGTGGCTTTCTTTCGCTTCCTAGAATAACTCTCATAAGTACGCTTCGGCATTCTCAAGTTAATGCATGTGAGCCTACTGTAGATCCACTGTTATCCTGATTACTTTGAAAAAAATAAAAAAAAATACACGTGAAGCTCACTTTGCTAACTAAGCTAATAAGCTCAAGCTACAAATTGGCCTTACTAATACATCAAGATATGTGTCTAGTTCAACGGCAGTTAAAATATTTTTCATTGAGCTGTAGAAAGAATGGCACAAGACTGCTACAAAACAATTGAAGTCAAAGAACATACCAGCTTAACACGTGCGGTATTACAAACGCAGTTAACACTTTACTTCATTGAATATCTGCAGCCTTGGCTACAGTGCAGGCTAGTCTTGTCTTTACCCCGTATCTTACCCATAAAAAGCAATAAGAGAGAGACATTGGCTGAACGAAAGTACCTCACTGGCCTCGTGTAATCTGAAAAATGAATTCAAGCGTTTTGTTCCACACGTTGTACATAACAATAACCAATTCTCAACGCCATAAAAAGAGAGTGCTCATCGTCATTCACTTCAATCCTTAGCGCTCATTATTCTATAGAGATCTTTTACTGGCGGCATAGTAAAAAACGTGCGTTGAATCTAAACAAAAATACAAATATAATTGCTTACAGAAATGCCGGAAATTGTCCTTACTACCAAAGTTTTAGGGGCCCCCAAAGTCGGGGGCCCTAGGATTAAGTCTTTTTAGCCGAATTGTAAATCCGCCCCTGTCTATATGTATGTGAATACGTGGTAGATTTCCCAACACATACGGCAATAATACCCAGGTATTATTTAGGTTGAAAGACTAGTCACCGGGTAATCATGAGCACCTTCAGACACGAGCGGTGAATATACTGGCTTCCAGGATCAGTTGGTAAAATTTATCGTGAAAATTCTTAAGCTTTTCTTGCAGGGACATCTCACAAACAAATTGAGGCGTTTTTGTTTCAATGTTTTGATTTTGTTTGTCATAATGCAGAATAGCTAACTTAGGATCACTTGCGGTTAAAACAAGTACAAACGTAACAATCAGCAAATTGTCGCAACCATAAAGTGTTACAAATAGAAATTTAAAGCATAAAGTGTTACTAATAGAAACGTTCAAGTATGTACTTTTCACGATGGGTGTAAGCAAGGAATCGATCAGCAAATTTTTAATAGGAAATCGATTTCACGTAAAATTACGCATCCTCAGTCCTGAAAATTGCAAGCAAAGCTTACAGGTGAAAAGTTGAAAGGCTGAAGTAACAGCAGAGAAAAAACAAACTCAAGACTACA
>Ga0210059_1004326_pt1 | contig 22891 bp, 12 predicted proteins | sample Ectturendosymbi2_FD_188042 | JGI IMG/M metagenome (GOLD analysis project Ga0210059, IMG submission 188042) | Ecteinascidia turbinata endosymbiont from Florida, USA - Sample 2 (SPAdes) (version 2) | ecosystem: Host-associated > Tunicates > Ascidians > Unclassified | place: Key West, Florida...
CCAACTGCAGTACAACGTAAATTTAGAAGTGAGTTTGGAGAAGACCCTCCTCACACTAACAGCATCAAGAGATGGTTTAAAAAATTTATGGAAACCGGAAGAACAGCGCGATATTGAGTATCGCCTTGACATATTGAGAGCAACAAATGGAGCACATGTTGAAGTCTATCAATAGCATGAAAAAGCAAATTCTTGAAATATGGCTATTACTTAAACTACTTCAAATTTTTTAATTTTAAACTTTAATAAACAAACTTTACTTTGCAAAAAACTGTATGATTTTATCTACTTTGGTTACTTCGCAATTACATTTTGAAATGTGTGCAGGACTTTATGGACACCCTGTATATCTCATGCGACAAGATGCTGACACATTTGCTTCTCTTTGAGCCTCGTGCGACCACAGTCTTATAAACATTTGTCATTTGTCATCCGAGAAAGAAACAGAACATGCAACATTGTTAGGGCCATACTGTTAACTTTAAAGCAGCTTTTCAAGGAAACAACAAGTTTAGTTAGACTATGCACATTTTGAAAATAAATCTATGTTTTTTGTGTTGTTGCTTCTGATACGCGTTGAAAGAACTCCTGAGTTTGCTCAATCCCTGTTTCACTTTGAGAACCTTAAACATCCTCATCTAAGGCAAGTGATGTAGTCGAGGAAATGCTGTTGCCCGAAACCTTGCAATAGGGAACGACGTTCCCTAAATGCCACCAAACTGTCTTAACTGGAACATAACATTATTTTTCGGAGAGTGCGTTTCCCATCTCAGTTTTGGCACTACACCAGTGGCTAAGGCAACACACACCTTTGAGTAACTTTTTGTTTTCAAATGCTTTTTTTCAACGTTTTTGAGGTTTTATCACTTTTTTTGTAATGCTTATAAATGCAAAGCAGTGCTTAAAAGACAAGTAAACCACCTCAGTGAGTAGTGACAACTGCCAATCGTTTCTAACTCAATAAGGAGTTGAATGACTATTCGTCCACAATTGGCTCTGTAACGTGAACATTCGGCAGCGATACATACTAGCGATACGGTAACTCAGCAGCAATTGATCTTCGCGATAATCAGGTCAGTTACAAGTGCTTGATTTTCATGTCATTTCAAACATTTTTAATTTGACTTCCTAGATGTCGATAAACTATAAAAAAAGGCAGGCAACTAAAATACCAACAATATGACTTTAAGCATACCCGAGAAATAAGCGCAATTCACGAAGACGTAAATCACTACTACGATGATGACTCCGAAAATAATTGATCGTGGTAGGTTTTTTTTGGGTTCGGAAATCTCTTCCATGACGTCGTTGAGATTACTAAATCCAGCGTATGGCCATAAGCCCTGAACAACCAGAATACAATTTTACAGACGATTCTATGATAAATTGATGAATTAGTCAACTATATAAGTGTTGTTGCACATTAAGATGAACGTTTATGAGTTTGTGAAAGGAACTAAATATTAACACTAACAGAACATTGCTGCATACATTCCTGAATTGTTCTTTTTAGCATGCAGACAAAGATTTCTTACCATTGTGCAAAACAGGGTTTCTCAACAAATTCTAGGCAAGCCTACATTCGAGCAGTGAAAAAACAAGCGTATTTTTAGGAACAGTATGTATCGAAAAAATCTTTCTTGGCACATATTAAACAGCTTTATTGTATACAGAATATATATAGTTTCTCTCACAAGTTACAAGTTGGCACCCTCAGTTCTTATTAAAATGGAGCAAGGTACGCAGTTCGGAACAAGTGCAACATTGCGGTCTCTGATCTACCATCGTTTCATGAAGTAGTTTTTTTGTGTTATTTGATTCCTCAAAATTTATCAATGACATTTTAAAAATGTGATATTAGCTGATATTCATTTTATGGGGGAGAGCAATTAAACCCCTTTCAGGGTTAGTTAACCAAATAGGGCAAAAGTTCCAACGTTTAGAGACACCATCGATCCACGGTTACAAGAGTTATTTCCCTTTGTATTTAAAAAATATCAAGAAAAAAAGAAACTTTTACTATAATCACTTTGTACTCCCTTTGGAGTTTCACGAGTGGTCTTCGGGCACCCATCTTCCTTTACCCTGCGTGGTGGGCCACGCGGCTACTTTCGCAGTGAATGCTGCACTGGTGGTAACCAAAGACATGAAGGTTTGCCTTGCACCTATCCATTACCGAACACGAGGCTGGACAGGCCACAAGTACAGTTATTCATGTCTTCGGTTTGACGACCGGGAATCGAACCCACTTTACCAGCATCTGTGGAGCGTGCTCAGGAAGAGTTCTTCTGCAGCTGCTGAGTGATTATTTGGTCTTGAGGGACTTTTTTTATATTTTCAATATAGATCTACAACAGGGCTTCTCAACTTTTCCTTTCTGCGACCCCATTTCTAAAAAGGTTTTTCTGTATTTTTAAAAAGTTTTTTTCGCCCCATTTAATCACAACGTAATTTGGATCATTAAGCTTTAGCCCAACTATAGTTGGACGTATACGTCCAACTCAAGGCAAGCGTGCTGCATGCGGCCTAGTCGAGGATTTTGTGCGGCCCAATTTGGGTTTTCGTTGTAGCAAAAGTATCCTACATGCTAACAACCTATCATTATTTCGATAATCTTGAATTTGATATTTTTCGTGCACGAGGTGCTCAGTGCCACTTTCTCACGTCTGTTACCATTGCAGTTTGGATTCGAGCACTTTTAGTATGTCAACTTAAGCTAATTGTAGTTTGCTAAGATCAAAGTAAGCCATTCAGTGTTCGGCCTTCAATAATATGTTTTTCAATGTGCGACCCTGGTCAAGATAGTGACATAATTTTTGGCTCAGTAGAGTGCTTGGGTTGGACATGGCTTTAGCTCATTCGACTTTTACAAGCAAAAACCTCAAGGAATCAGTACAGCCATTTAAGTACGCCAAAAACTCTCATTACGTTCGAGGGATCCACTCAAGCATTATTCTTCTTGACAGTTTTTGAGATTTCGACTAAACTCCTGAGATCATCCCGGAAGATAACCTTGTGATTTAACACTCCACCTAATCAAAATAGTACACAGGTAGTGAGACACAAGATTCTGCAAACAAGTTGTGATCAATGTTACAAAAAATTCATCGCAATTCAACTTTCGTTGAAAGAGTGCATTCAATGGAAAATACTCTAAATTAGGTATCGTTGCAATTTTATCTTTGTCAACTGTAAGCTTCTCAAAACCAGGTTTACCTGGTAAATTGCGAGACTGATTTCTGCCGCGCCTACTTGCTCAACAGTCCCGTATAGCGGTTGCGCCAAATCGAAGGCGTTGTTGAAATTATTCTCGGCTGTTGAACTGTCCTGTCCCAAGTACACATAACTTGACACTGCAATAAAAATCTAGTTTGATTTGAAATGGGAAAACTTCCCACATTGGACTAAGAGTCAAGCGACATGTCTTTAATTCACATAGGCCTAGCATCCGAACATTGATGTAGTCAGGAAGCCGGGGTGCAGAAGGGATTGACCTTATGGTCTTATCTTTGAGATCATCGACGTTGAACTGTAGATAGTTCTTACAAAATTGTTTCCTTGAAGCATTTTTTTCACTTTGTGATCAGAAACCGTGTCTGTGAGGGTGTGTTGCTAGAACCAAGTTATGTCCAGAAACTCAATAATGATCAACGACATGTAGACATGAGCTTTAACCAACTCACCCTCGCGGTTCTCAGCAGAAACATAGGAAAACGGAACATGGCAAGTTCTCATTTCTACACATAATTCTATCCCAGTTTTAATAGGTAGCACCTTAAAATTTCGTTACTGCATCGTTGGTGTTTTTGTAATTTATACCTGAAATTAAAGGATCAACGATCCATTTCTCAAAGAACAACGTTAGATTTTATCCAAAGAACAAAGTAAGATTGACACAAATATGCAAATCAGCCCAAATTTTCAAAAACATTAACCAAAATCAAATAACGTAGCTGACACATATCGTACAGTAGAATGAACTTGAAACACATCCCGGAGCAATTGAAAAATGTCTGATTTCCTTCAACTCACCTGACACAATGGCTAAGACAATGAGTTTGGACGCGGTGAGCAAAACCAGCAGCTGTGCTGCAGATTTCACACTACAGCTATTCAACAACGCTACTGTCAGCACAGCAGTTACCGCAATACATTGGATGATTGTGACGGGACTGGCGCAAGAGGGATAAAAGGGGGAAGTCACGTATTCCCCCACAGCCAAGCCGAGAGCAGCTACCTCTGCAAAACAATTGAATAGCATCGTAAAGTTCACCATCCATGCCAAAACGTGCAGCACATTATCGCACAATTTTTTTAAAACATGTCGTGAAAGTATGATATATGTTCCCCATCTCCGTTTGTGAGAGCATACGTAAAGATCCAAGGTTTGCAAATGACGCTTAGTTTCGTGTAGGCACCTTGAATCGAAAGAATCCATAATCCATAACTGATATCATAGGTGTACGGAAGTGCATATTTTTGGGGATGCAAAAAAGTTTTGCCCAAATTTGATCTTGTTTTTCCCAAATAACGTATAAACAGTAAGTCTTAATGTTAAAACTAAAACGTACCATGGTAAACAAATCAAAGTGTCTGCATACCTAATTACCAATTACCGGGGTTCAAAGCCGCACGCCCTCAAGTAGCAATCAATGTTCTGAATAGCCACATGTGAACAATGGTAATATTTACTGTGTTGAAAAATGTTAGCTGATTGCAACAAAATCCCCTCCCAAAATTGCTGTTCATACCACCACGTGTGGAAGGTGTTGTTCAGCATCTTCATTTTCAAGTTTTTGTATATGTTCTACGGTTATTCTTTCAATACGATCATCCTAATTCCTAAGATCTGTTCTTATCTAGCATAGTGTGCATTTGTGTTAGCCACAATCGCAATTAATCTGGAAAAGGAGTAAAAAATCAGGTTACGATCTAAAGTATTACATTGCTGCAAATAGGTCAAGTCTCAAATAAGGCGAGGGAAAGGAGGCAGTTTAATACATAGCATATAGCTTAGCCTTCCACATTAGGCAATCTTCACTGCAATGTGTTTTACTTAAAATGCTACAACTTACTTGCACGTTTACAGCTTCTAAAGTCACACTGTGAAAACTAAAAATTCACTCCAGTTTAGACAGTTCAATGCGCACTGAACACAGCATGCTAAGAAAAAATAGCAATATGGGCTGATACAGGCAAATACTGCAACCTATATGATGAACTACCAAGAAATGTGTACAAATGCACATTTCCAATGACAAATGACTTATAACCTCAACAAGGATATTTTATAAAAATAGCCGTGCTTCACTGGGCTGCATTAGCATAGTGAATTATGTAGTGTAATAAATAGTACAGTTGCTACTGTTCATGAAAACTTCACTTCACAGAAGTAAAGTATTGTATTGTGTAACGTCTTCACTCCCACACGCAAAACGCTAGACTTTAAAGAACTGCAATGACTTCCAAATACATCGATGCATAGAATGCATGAGGGACTTGGAGACTGCGAAGGACCAAGGGTCATCTAGCTAGGCTGCAGACCTGCCCAGGACGAAGCTGCTTGTAGTGTATAGAGAACAGTGTATAATAGGTAGTAGAAGTTTTTTTGTTCTGGGTATAAAATGTATATGTGCAAAGCGGTTATATGGTAAATTGAAGTAAAATGCGTTGCAGGCAAGGACAAGCCACCAGAAGTAAACCGTTTAAATTTGTCACATCAAACATTTACTTACAGCATTATATTGAAACATTAAAATTAGGCAGGATGCAACATATGAAATTCATTGCACGAAACAAACAGAAAATATGAAAACCTAAACAACATGAAATCCCAGCTACATTACCACCACACAATATATTACCACCGCAGTTACGTAGTTAGTTCTGTTCATGGATACTTCGCGGTAACAGATTCACACTTGCAAATCTCACGACATCAAGCAAGTTTGAAACACAAAAGCTTCACAGTATCATATCAGAGCTATATCACATTACTACCACAAAACATTTTACAGCTACAGCTACATTTTAGTTGTACACTTTACAACATCAACAATTGGAGATATACAAAAGTTAGGGTTAGTTGGAATGGTGGTTTACCACTACATGTTCCTAATTTGTAATTTTAAAATGTTTCTAACTCTACCCAAATTTGAATGAGGTTCTTTCATTTGACCCAAATTTGATTTGGGCTGTTGTAATTTCACCAAATATTTAAAATATACCTCGTATGCAAATCTGAAAGAAACTCTTCCAATTTGCCCAGATGGTTCCAATTGTACTCAAGTTTGAATGAAACTGTTTCAATTACTCAAATATGATTGAGTCTGTTGGAATTTGCCGAAATGTTTCTAATTGTATGCAAATTGCAATGAAGCTCTTGTATATTACCCAAGCTGAAATCAAGCTGTTTGAAATTTTCCAAAAGTGAATAAAGCTGTTTGAAGTTACCCAAACTTGAATGAAGATGTTCCACTTGGCCCACATTTGAATGGAGCTATTGCCATTTGGCAGGAGTTGATTATTAAGTCTGTTGGAATTTATCCAACTTTTTCCAATTTATGAAAACATTTCTACCTTCACCCAAATTTGAATGAAGTTGTCCCAATTTGCTCATATTTCATTGAGATTGTTAAAATTTACCCAAATGATTCTAATTTTATCCAAATTTGAATAAAGCTCTTATAGTTCACCCAGACATTTCTAAATGTGCTAAAATTTCAATGCAGCTATTCAATCGCTCCTAGCTTTGAACAGGACTGTTTGAAGTTGCCCACAATTGAATAAGCTGTTGCAAATAGCCAAAATTTGATTTGGCTGATAGACTTCACCCAAATGTTTCCTATTTATCTAAATGTTTTTATTTTCACCCAAATTTGAATGAAGCTTTGGTCATTTGCGCAGATTGAATTGAAGCTGTTGGACCATACCCACATGCTCCTAATTTACTCAAGTGTTTCTAATTTAACCAAAACTTGAATGAAATTTTTAGTTGGCTCAAATTTGATGAAGGCTGTTGGAATTATCACATGATTCCAGTTAACTCAACAGCAGTGTCTATTTTACCATGAGGGGCAAAAAACAATGGCAAAATAATCTGAGACTATTTTGCCATTGTTTTGTGCCTGAGATTATTTTGCCGCTTTGGCCATTTATTTGCCGTTGATTTGGCTATTATTTTACCTGAGTTGGAAAAATAGATACTACCTCACATGTGAATCTAACAGTACACTTTGCTAAAATGTTGGAAATTTTTCCCGAATAATGGCCAATTTTTCATTATTGGGGATTGCGACCGCATCCCCTGCATCCCCATGCCGTACACTTATGATTGATATACCTTCCCTAAAAAATAAGAAGAATAAATTTGTTGTCAACACATGTACTGATGTACTGACAGTTGAGAATTCCAAAAGGTTCGATTTCCAGACTACTAACAACATACCTTGTTTTGGAAAGCATCATGTCACAAAGAAAATATTTGTTTGCACTTGAAAAGTTTCGCTACTGTATTTTGCACCAAGAATTGCTACAATTTTTCTCCTTTGAGAACGTTCTGAAACATTTCTTACAAGATCACACTTTTGACGAGATTGCTGCGGCAATATTAGTGACAGTATTCCAAAACAGCAGCGCAGCCAGCCATAAATTTTGGGGGAGCTAAATTTCTGACTTTTAAGCGAGCAACAGGATTTTGTTTGCAACACCGTCTCTCAAGGCACAAAATTACAGGATATGCTTGAAATTTGGGAGGGCAGGACCTTTATGGTCTCAACGGCTATGCCCATGTTCCAAGATGTCATTTAAAACCCTTTAAGTCCCGCGCCCGCCAAAATTTTAGCGCAGGTTTGCAACGCTATAACTCGCCAGCCGATTGGGCTAGAGAGCTGTTCAAACCATCTACGGATTCAACAAGTCTTCTAGTTTCGATTACAGCACAAATTATTTGATTTGGATGTGGGGTTTCTTCTTGGTGACGTCACAAAGCTGGCACGTTTTTGAATGTTTGACCCAATTTAACTGGCCCTGGTCGCCAATCCAATGAGCCATTTTTTGGCTCGAAATTTGCTTCAGAAACTAGACAATCGCCCGCGTCTTTAGAGCCCTTGATTGACCTTCTAGCATGCCTGGAACCTGAGTTATGGCCTAAAAATCCCGTGATGCACAAAAACCCAAAAACTGCAGAAAAAGCATGAGTTTCCCACTGGCGGCTTGCGCGACCGGCGATAACTCGCCAGACGCTTATGCTAGAGAGATATTCAAACCCTCGAAAGACTCGTGAAGTCTTTTAGTTTGCACTGAAAACAAACTTTGAGATTTGGTTTGGGGTTTTTGGTGGTTGTCGTCAGGATTGGGGTATGTTTTACTATTTTTGTTTTTTCTTTTATGACGTCATCGCCTTGACAATGAGCAGAAATTATGGCTCAAACTTTGGTTGGATTTTAGGCTGTGATATGAATCTTTAGAGCCCTATATCGACTTCCTTGCGTTTTTGGTGCCAATTTATGGCCAAAAGACCGGATACCTTGTAGTAATTTCCTAGGGCAGGGGTGGCCAACAAGTCGATCGCGATCGACTGGTCGATAGCGCCTGATTTTGCATTGAATCGACAAGACGCCTAAAAGAACACTTTTCGATCAATATTCCACAAAGTACATGAATATTTTCTATCAATTGGTTGGTTACGTATATTATTTGGTGCCTCTTGTGATGTCTGACCATAGGCTAGCACGATAAATGCCGCGGAGTTATAACACGTTTTCCTATTATTGCGTGAAAATCATGATTTAGGCGTAACAGAAACTTTGACTTCTGTGCTTCACTTACTGAGGCGATGATACACTGTATTTGCACGTGCGATACTCAACTTTGGCATTTCATACTTGTGACTTTATTACCGACCGGTCGAACACGAGTTAGCAAGAAATTTTCTAGTCGATCCCAGTCGACAACAAGTTGGCCACCCCTGTCCTAGGGAATTATAGGGGATTCCCCGAATTAATTTCCGGAACTTTGGCCATAACTTTTGAACCAAAAACGCTAGAAAGTCCATCAAATCCTTTAAAGACTCGTATCAGGGGATGATGACGTCATTCAAATGTAAACAAATATGCATGAACATCCTCTCGTTATGTAAGCATCAACAAAAAACGAATTTTTTGCAGTTTAAACCACAAGTCTTCACGAGTCTTTAGAGGGCTTTAACAGCTCTCTATAGCCTATTCTGGCGGCGAGTTATGGGCATATACAAACTGGGTGTTATTCAACCCAGGTTTCCTTTTGTAAGGGTAGAAATTTTGAACAATTTTTGTTCTTTGTGGCATAATTTTGGTTCCAGATATGCTAGAAAGCCAATGAAGGTCTCTAAATACTCGGATGATAGTCTAGTTTCGAACAAAACTTGAGCGAAAAAAGTGACTCATTGGATTGGAGTGCAGAAACGCGTAAAGTAGGCCAAAACAGCGCAAAAAACACCCCCATTTGTGACGTCCCCAGAGAACCCCAAACCCAAAACGAAAAAAATCTCTACTAGAAGACTTGCTGAATCCGTAGATGGTTTGAACAGCTTTTTACCTCAATTGGCTGGCGAATTATAGCGTTGCAAACCTCCACAAAAATTTTGGCAGGCGCGGGACTTAAAGGGTATCGTTTTTGCTTTGGTGGATTATTATCCGGAAAAATCTTAATAGCCTACATTTTATTGAAATTGACAATTTTCACGAGACCCACGCTTAGGGATATGCAGCCAATCTTTACACAAGCGAGAGCCGTGTCGAAAAAATAACCGCGCTGGCAATGGTATACGACCATCGATTCCGATGTTAACCACACCACCTATACATCGGAAACATCACGTAGTATCAACTGCGTTTTTGACTTCAAACCAATGCTTGTCAACCGGGTTTATCGTTTATCGTAGAAAAGAAGCAGGTTACGACGTCTCAAGAACGGCGTCCCACAGGGATCTGTCCTGGCCCCCTTCTCTTCAACATCTACACCTCTGACCTGCCAACCACCGTCTCCAGAAAGTATGCATATGCTGACGATCTAGCAATTATGCATGCTGATGGAAACTGGCAGGCAGTGGAAGGGGTGCTGACCAAGGACAGGACAACTGTTAGTGGATACCTCCAGACTTGGAAGATAAAGCTCAGCACTACAAAACGGGTGTAGGCAGCCTTCCACCTTAACAACAAGGAAGCTAAACGTGAGCTTGAAGTCAAATACAACAACGAAACCCTGTCTTGCTGGCTCCGGCTGGGGTGCTGGAGCAACAACTCTGCGAATAGCTACCCTAGCCTTGGTGCCCTCAACTGCAGAGTTCTGCGCGCCCGTCTGGTGCCGCAGTGCTCATACCCGCCTCATCGACACCACCATCAACGATGCCTTGCGAATTGTGACTGGATGCCTGCGCCCTACACCAGCGAACAATCTTCCCATTCTCGCAGGCATCTAACCTGCTGAGCTTCGTCGCAATGGAGCCACACTGTCTCTAGCACGCCGTGCCATGGAGCCTGGGCATCTGCTTCGCTCAGCGCTCACCCGCCCATAGAGTGCAGACGCACGGCGCCTCAAAGCGAGACACCCATTTGTACCCGCCGGACAACATCTCATCAGTTTATCTGACAACAACAACATACGTGCGGCGCAGTGGGCGGTTCACCAATGGAATGCGGAGTGGATGGACAGCCCCACAAGACTCCGCACTTTAATTCCAGACACCGGTACACACACCCCCGATATGACCCTCCCAAGAAGAGCCTGGGTCCGGCTCGACCGCCTCCGCACCGGTGTCGGACGTTTCCGCTCCTGCTTGTACAAATGGGGTATGGTCTCCTCTGCTGCCTGTGAATGTGGCGCAGAAGAACAAACCGTCGGCCATGTTGTCCTCGAATGTCCAGTCCATCGATCTCCTCATGGACTGCATGGCCTGACGGTGCTGGACGATGAGACAATTGTATGGCTGCTCAATACCTGCCCGGAGATCGAGTGCGGCCAAGCAGTGGCTTCAACAACTCGACCAAAAGAAGAAGAACAATCGTACACCTCGGGGTGTATCAGAATTTTCCAGGAGTGTACCACCGTGATGGGGGTGTGCAGGGGTGTACCAGATGAGTGCTTTTCACGAATAGTTACATTGTTTCACATGTAATGTTCTTTGCTCTAGCTCAGTGTGTGGTAACTTTTCACAGATTTTAAAACGATATCTGTCGGAGGGTGTGAATGTTCTGTATTTTCTTGCTTGTTTATAATGTTGGTCAGATGACAATCCCTTGATCATGAATCTTTCTTTGTAAGTTCAGTGTAGCCAACATTTTTAGGACCCTTAAATGCCGCGTGGAGGACGTAAGGAATGAATTGCTGGAATGCCTCATACTTCACATCTTCATCGCTGCGCAGATGTGCAGTTGCACCTTTTGGCGCTGCATTGCAATGCACTGCTCGCTGTGGAATGCTCATAGCTGTTCAGGCCCGCAAACCCCCTTGAAATTTTCAAAGTCGCTTTGAAAGCATCAAGAACATTTTAGTTGCTGAGTGAAACAATAAGTTGTAACCATTTTGACCCCCGAAAATATCAGCTAGTTGCGGGCATGTAGCTGTTGTTTCTGGCATGACATCTCTCACGTAGGTGGACGTTAGTGTGTGCTGGGGATTACACTAATGCAGGATTTTCAATTTGTGTGAGTGAGTGTTCGCCACGCGAGTTCCAATTCAGACTAGTTCCCAAGTGTTACAGGCAAGTCAGTGTAAGGTGAGTTCACGGCGCTCGAAGACTTGTAAGCAGACTGTACTGCAGTGTGATCCGAAGTTCAGAAGTCACACTGTGTGCGCGAAACTCACACAGAGGTTCCAAACCTATGATTCACGAAGGTGAAGCGGGGAGTCTCAATTCTACTGTCCTCTTTCACAGTAATTATTGCAAATGAAAATGTTTTATCCCTTCAGCAGTCAACTTCTTTTCGATATAGGCTTCCATACTTATAATGATAAAAATGTATTCTTACCATAGACAGTGTTTCATTGCTGTCGTACGAAACTGTGTTGAACGCAGCCTACCGTGATGAAATATTTATATTGTGACGTTTATTCATGACCTCGTGGTGTTCCTGGTGCCAAGCGAAATTTGTGACCTGGTCATGAATTTCGCGTGACAGGACAAGCGAAATTTCGGATCTAATCTTCTATGTCAGTTGTTTCGCCTCTTAGAGCGGTCGGGCAGTGGAGTCGGAGCCAAAACATTTTGACTGTTGGAGCCGGAGCCTGAAATTTGAGTTCCCGTTCAATAGACAAAGTTTGTGGAGCAAGCCAATTTTACAAACAAGACAATGGTTTTTAGTTTGAACCAAATCGTTCTGGAGCTGGAGCCAAAAACTTTTAGAAGTTGGAGCCGGAGGAAAAAATTTAGGATGCCCGGAGCCGGAGTCCAAAATTTGAGTTTCGGCTCCGCAGCCCTGGTTCCAACCAGTGACGGATTTACGCATAGGCCAAATAGACCATGGCCCAGGGCCCCGCGCTTTTAGGGGCCCCGCGAAACGCCTTCCTATGACGATTCATTATTAACCTGAAAATTGCAAAACTGCGCAGAAACATTAGTTCACAATTTACTTCGAAACGAGCGAAAATGCAAACGTCTAGACTTTTATCCGTGCAGTAACAACACAATATTTTTTGCCACGCAATATAAGGATGACAATACTGCTTTTCATCGGAGTTCTACATTGTCTGGCGATCTTGCGTTGTTGCGAGCTTTTAGTCAGTGGATGTGTGGAAGATTGTACATCAAGTTAGAAGTGCAGGTTGTGTGAAAGGCGTGATACTGAGGAACATGGCTGGGCGCGAGAAAGATGCAGGCCGTCTTTATGAAAGCGGTTACAAGCAGCAGTGTAGCCAAGCGAAATTTTTTGGGCAGGCCAAATACTTTAAATTTAAGAGAGAGACAGTGTTTCGTTCCGGACACTGCCTTTCAAAGCACAGAATGAAAAGATATGCTAGCAATCTGAGGGGACATGGCTCCCTTGCCCCCCCGTCTACGTCTGTGGTTGCAAGGAAAAAGAAAGAACAGTACTTGCTTGATGTTCAATCTTCGACTGACAAAAAGCTCGCAAAAACAAAAGACCGCTAGACACTGCAGAATGAAAAGCACTATTGTCAGTATCGGATGCTACGTTTGGTTTTTAGCAACTGGATTGCTCGCAAACGGAGATTGTTGAAGCTCTATTACAGTGGTTCTAAACCTGGGTCCGATCGAATCCCTAGGGTTTGACGGAGCCGTTTCACGGATGAAATGGCTTCGAGAGCCGCATTTGGCCCGCGGGCCGTGGTTTGGAGACTCCTGGCCTATAACATCGAGCAGGGGTGACCAACTCGGTGCTCGCGAGCCGCATGTGGCTTTGTGCCCTGTTTCATGCGGCTGCTACGTAACCACTCGAAGTCCCACTAAATAACATGAATAACAATAATTGACTTGTAAGTTCTGTCCTTGTCATGTTGGTGTGTAATATTTACAATTAACCTAACTGAGCAAAGGTACGTGTTTGAATGAGGGAGAGATGAGGTGATGTTCATGTGCGCCCATGTGTATGATGTGGCTCTTTGCGGTAACACAGTAAGAAATGTGGCTGTTGGTTTCTGGCTGGTTGGCCACCCCTGGCATAGAGGATTAAAACACCATATTTTGTATTTGTCGTGCACTTGCCTGCGAATCCGACTAAACACTATCAGCGGAAAACCAGGCTTTAAATCACTAAAGACACCGCTCAATCATGGAGCTGAACAAGCGAGCAATGACAGCTCCGAAATAAACATAACAGCGTAACTGATCGAATGCTTCGCAGGACGGGCAAGCTGCACTAAAAGAACACTTTGCAGTATTGCATTCCGAGACCGCAAGCACAACGCAACAGCCGCGGGGCGAACACAGGAGCACAATTAAGGATTGCAAGATTGCAGGCGCCACTACGTGGCAAGGACAATGTAATCATACATTCACCACAGTATTGCTTGGAAAATGACAACTTAAAAACGGCATGAATAAACCCTGTGTCCGCTGAATGAATTGTGCTTGTTTGGTCCATAAAATATGTGCACTGATGGTTACTACAACAAAGGGGTTTACGTATAGCTAATCAGATCGACAATTAGACGATATTTTCGAGGTCGGCAACACGGTCCCGCATGAAAATGTATGTATCCGAAATATAAACCTGCAAAAAACGCTACAATTCACGTATATTTAACGAGGAGATTTTCAGAATAGCACTACAGCGGTATAAATTCTAAGAAAAGAATGCATTGTTATAGTCTTTAATTTATGTTGAGATCTAAGACAATCGTAGAACCAAAGTCGGAACCACAAAAAATAGAATTTTGAGGGCGCACTACACACAAGAGGGGCATACTTTCACGCTTTCCAGACAAACGGCCAAATTGGTCACACCTGCGTGGGGCCCCAGAAAATAAGATGGCGTAGGGCCCCGCCCTCCCTAAATCCGTCCCTGGTTCCAGCTATTGCGAATCTTGCCCCCGGCTTTTTATCTGCAAGTTTTTAAGTCGTATGGCGTTTTCACCAGTCTATGCTCATGTCAAGACGATTGCGGTATTTATTACGCATGTGCAGTACTTGGTTGAAACTTGCTCAACAACATATTGCGCGCGAAACTTCAGTAGTAATATTAGCTTAACTTTTCCCAAAACTTCCAAAAAACGCGTACTGCACTTGATTCAAATGTCTGACCATCCGTGTTAACAAAGTATAGTGCAGGCTTCATCATCGCTTTGGCAGTCGGTGAAAAGTTCCTGGAGGTGGAATCGCATTCGCTTATGTTAGTTAACTGGCAAAACACGATATTTTGGAAATTTTAGTTTAGCCACGATGGGGTGGTTGGACCTACTTGCTAGTATAAGTTATCCCTTTCCTAGGCTACTGTACTGACGCACTGTGTCATTAGACAGATGAACACAGTACAGCTATATCTACAAGCACAGAAAAATACTCGAACTGACTGAAAAATATAAGCACGTTTTACAACTTACGCTTAACCAGGTTTTTTTTTAAGGAAAATGTTAGGTACTTGGTATGGACCTGTAGGGACCCGATTTCTCTTATTCTAGGGACCCGATTTTCCCTGATCCTAAGGACCCGATGATAATTTTCTGTGATTCTAGGGACCTGATTTTCAATTCTAGGGACCCGAATCGGTCCCTAAAACACCTCAAAAAGACCTGGCTTAACTGTAATTAATCTTTCTAGCCATTAATTGCTCCGTACATCGTCTCATAACAGTCATTTTTCACGTATTTTTTAATAGAAGACACTTCTAGGTTCCACTGTTTTTTCTTAAGTTGCGAACCAAAGTTTATAAAACACGTGATAACGGACTATGACGTGTTTTGCCAACGAAACAATGTTTTGACAACGCTCTAGCGAAGACTATATGAAGTCTTGTTTCAAGGCAATTTTGCTGATAATAACATATACAGTTGGAGAGATTTGTGTCAATTCACGGGGAGATATGGGCTAAACTTAATCACAACTTTTTAACCTCTATGCCCAAGATATCGGTTTTGTTTCCAAAAAAAATTTTGATGTGGTTTTGTGTTTCTTTTGGGAGCCTATTTTGATATTTTATGACGTCATCAAAATTTTTTGTTTGTTTTCTGTGTTATGAAACGATACATATCCGTAATACATGTCACTTTACCTTAAATGTAACCAACATTTGACTTTGACAAAACGTGTTGCAAAACTGCGTTACAGTGTCTAAATAGAGTGCCCTTTGATGTAGCACACAAAAACTGCTTCAAAGGAACTTTTTTCGCGGGAAAAAACATAAAAATACAAATCCAACTCATCTATGTTACATTACCATATTATCGAAATAGGGCCAACTCTCATCTTCACAAGCCAACTCTCATTTCATTTTTCCACATCCAATTTTTCCTTACCTTAATCCTCACCTATCTCGGTGAATATCCTAACCCAATCTCAATCTCAAAACATAACCCCACCCCCACGTAATTTCTAGAACTACAAAAATATTTCCGAGTGAGCGAATGAGAGCTGGTTTACATAGAGTAGGTCGATGTTTTCTTTCATTGTGAAAATTCCAAAAACAGTTTTTGTTTTTACTATGCGCAAATTTACCTGGCATTTGTGACAACGCATAGATATAGTGCATTCTTTTTCATCATGTGAACCTCGTTATTTTTCTTTTGAGTTCTTTACGAGATGCCAAACCACAATCTTGCAAGCGACTTTGACATACTGACCCTAAACAGTAAATTCCTGCCATGCCAAATCCAAAGTGAGTGGTACGGAGAAAAAGCAGTCACCAAAATATAATTAATGGTTTTTGCTTCAAATGATACAGAAAAGGTCTTACTTGGAAACGTTTCCCCAGGAGCATGCATGAAATCATTGAAATGACTGCACTTCCTTAGTTTCTCAAGTCTTATCTCGACTCATAAAGTTGCATATTTCACTGGTACTAAGCTGAAAGGGCCACATTACAATTGTGTTAGGCCTAGAGGCAAACTCACAACTGGCATCTTCAAATGCCATATTCAAAAAACATTTTCACAACCCGCAACTGCTCTGATAAGCCTAGGCCCATGGGCGTCGAAAGGATTTTTCAGGGAGAGCAATAGTGGATTTTTTTATAGGTAGCCAAAAAGATTTTTCTACGGGGGTCAAAAGTAATGAAATTTTATTTTTCCTTCTCGAAACTTTGCAAATGTTGTAATAGGAAAATGTCAACTTTCAAAATCCAGGTGGGGGCCTTAGCCCCCTTGCCTCCCCCCCTTCCGACGCCCAAGTGCTAGGCATGCAAGCTTTTCAATAATAATAAACTTCCTCACATCCTTTTATACACCTCATACATTTGTTACTGCTTTCAAAATGCTAGAAAATAGGAAAAACTGATAGTTGGATTTTCTTGTACAATCATCACGACAACGGAGCAATGGACCAGGGATTCAAATGTGTTACGTTTGAAACAAACCAATGCACAGAACAACACAATATGCATGCTTGCAAAAATAGCGTTCATTTGATAATCTTACATATTTTGTACTAAAAAAATTAGCAACTCAAATCTTCGTATGGCCACCCCCAACAACTGCCCTGGGCCAAACACACCCTAAGAGCATCCAGTCATAATGCCTCATGGGCCTAACAAACCGTTTCACTGACAAAAAACACAAGTGGCAGTGCCACTTTTCGCATTTCGCATACATTAAATATCACTGGCCGAAACAGAATCAGCTTCGTATACATATCAATTTAGATATTGTAGACATGAGCACACACTTCACATTTTACAAGGTTCATCATCTCAAATCGGCTAAGTGACATTTACAGCGTAAAAATCTCTTACATTTTACTCTACAGCGATACATTTTAGAGCATGGCAGGGGTGTATAGGTTTTTATGCAAATTTAAAAGTGTTTACCAATACAAAAAAGGTTGACAACCACTGCTTTAAACTCTGCGTAAGAAGCTGCCCAGATATCATCATTGTCGTTGGCACGATTCTTGTATTGACCTAACTGGTTTATGCAAATTTATCAAAACTATTGGAAGTTTTATTAATGCATTCAGTAGGCTACATTGCATTCCAGTAAACCAGACGGAAAATGTTACACGTTGTATCTGCGATTGCACAAGATATCCTATGAAATTAGTCACTTCAACAAACACAGCTGCAGATGCAACGAAGACAACTACTTGATTTTCCATTTGGGAAGTAAAGAAATAGTCAAAAAACAACAAGGTTTCATCAAGCTGGAGTGAACGTTTTTACCCTGGTTCAATTCATTTCATCAAATTTCAAAATTATTAGGACACTCGTCAAATTTTTTCAGAAAGTATTTCAAATCCATCACTAAATTTTTGATAGCATGCTGTTTATAACGCTAACTATATAGTCCAAGAAACGCGTGCATCAAAATTGTTTAAATAACTTAACGACTCATTAAGTTCGCCTACTCAATTATGTTAAACAATGAGTCTTTGAGTATGTGATCAACTGCGAAGGCAAGCGTGGTGCATAAATAACATACAAGAATTCAGAAGCTGTGCATGAACAATGTATAAGAGAACACAAACAATGGCGCCTATAGGACGAGTGATGCAGAGATTTTCTATGCTTTAGCCGCACGCACTTCGCCTTCTTTGAAGGTGTTCCCATGGCAAGGCGGACCAAGATAATTGCACAGGATTTCTGTCAAAATTTATTTTTAATATTTCGGTATATGCGCGATATGAACACTTAAATTTTGAGGCAGTCATATAGCAACCCGAAGACAACATATAACAAACAACACTTACTTCCAGGTGTTATAAACAAGCAATAACTCCAAGAATGCAAGAAAGCCAAGCCTGATCCAAAGCATTCCAACAAATATGTGTTCAGACCACCGGACTCTGGAAATGCAAGACCCAGCTCGCAAAGGCACAGTGAAGCCAAAATGACAAGAATGCCACAAACCACCCACATGACAAGACTTAACCCAACACTGCCTCCACAATATCGAAGTATTCCAGTCGGAGATATGAAGATGCCGGATCCAATCATGCTGCCTTTGAAAACATGAAGATTAAATTATTGACGCATTCTTTGAGGGAAGAAATAGATTCATAAGTTTTCTTTTGTTTTCTTGCTAGATGAGTTAAAGTAAACATGTATGACAGTGTTTTTCAACCTTTTTCTGCAGCGGAACCTTCCGCAAATGTTTGCGTTGCTCATGGAACCCTATGCAATGATACAAGAATGTCATTTTGCTACAACCACATACTCTAGAACTGTGGTTGCGAATTTTGTCTCAGGCAAATTCGAGATGTTTCCGCAGAACCCTGGGCAGCCACTGGCGTAACCCTGGGGTTCCGCGGAGCCCGGCGGTTGAAAAACATTGGTGTATGACTTTACGCAGGTTGAAAGCAGATTTTTTTATATTAGGCACCTCAGAGATTTCAGGCAATGTGGAACATAACACCGCACTGTACCCTCATCATAGGCTGTACAATTGACAAGATATTTAACCAAGGCACAAGGTAACACTGCACAATTGAGGGAACAATAAAACATACAGAAAGAACACTGATGCAGAGGCAAGTGGCAGGCAGCGATGGTGGTCAGTACATTTAAAGCAACTAGAAAAGGAACAGGTAAGATTAAATCAAGCTTGCACACAGGCCAATATGCTGGCAGCGTTTCCCCTGACCACGGCCAGGGACAGACGCTGGTGGAGCAACTGGCGCTCCCTGGGGTCGCCAGACGCATCAACAAAGTTATTTGCAAGACCACTCAAAAAAGGGGCAGTGGTCTTGCCATACACATCAGTGGTCTCAATAGCCACTGGTTGAAAGTGGAAATTGCTTTGGAGGTTATGCTATTTTTGGCATTTAGCGGACTCAGCTTTTGTAGCTGCGAAACCAGCCTGACTGGCAGAGTCTTTGTAATGGCCCTGAGTTCGCAGGGCAATTGCAATACGGACCTTATCAGGGCTGAACAGGTTTCCAACACTGGCAATTGGGAACGTTTCTGACCAGGCAGCAGTGTGGCTTTCTTGTGTGGCAAGTAACCGGCAGTGGTTCCAAGGGTTATTGGTGTTTAATAGGGTATTGAGTGAATCTCTGCAGGTGAGATCATCCCAGGCTGTTTGTATTTCTTTTTGTAGTGGTGATGAATCATGTTGTTCGGACCATTCGTCAATTGCATCGCTTAAATCCCCATAAGGGATTTCCAGGTTAAGAGAGGGAAGTAAACGGTTGACGAGGCCCTTACAGGCATGAGACGATGACAAGAAGCATGGCAGGGACAGGTCTGCAGCGGAACGAAGGCCCAGGCCTGCATGTCCGAGTGGTAGGGATGCTTGTGACCAGTTTTCTTTTCCAAAAGACAGATTGCATATTTTTCCATGTTGGTTTTTATGGCTGTGTCAAACACCTCCAGTTCCTCCTTGCACTTGAAGCATGGTGCACTTCGCAGCAGATATATGGGTTTGGGGATTGAGAGACAGTTTTTCAACATAAAAAATGCTTGATGTGGCTCCATTAGCTCAAGGTTTTCAATGATGTTGTCAATCATTTTAGTTTTTGCCTCTAGGTGCAGTGGGGCAGCTTCCTGATGCAGAGGGGATCCTAATAACTGCCATAGGTTGGGAGCAGGAATTGAGATGGATGGGAATACACCCTGAAAAAGCTTAGTTGTTTGGGACCGCTCTTGGCTGGTTGTGTGGTTGACAATGAGCAGCTCACATTTAGAGTTATTTATTTCTAGGCCGACTGAGGATAGTTCATTCAGGTCTGATTTGACTTCGGGTGTAACTCCGTGAATGGCAAGGGCAAAAAGAGCCCGGCCGAGAGGGTTTCCTTTGCTGCATACCAGTAGCTGAGTCAAGGCAGAACTCTCCATGAAAGAGAGATGTTTTTGAAGAATAACAGTCCCATATGAAAAGATAGATTTTTGGGAGGTGTGTTTGAGCTGCTTGAAGAACTGTGTCTCGGCGGATGCTATTGAAGGCATTTTTAACATCTAGTTTTAGCAAAACTTTTTCACCTTGCGTTTGCGCCACGAAGGAGCGTGTGGCATGGACAGCAGCCTCGTTGCCGTGGGGGTTGCCTACCCCAAGCTGGGAGGGTTGGAATAACTCCCGCAGCCTTGAGATATCAGGCCTCAAACAAACCTTTGCGACCAGGCGTCGATAGGTGCACCCTACGGCGATTGGTCTCAGGTCTCTATTGTTTTTGCGCAGTCCGTGGAGTTGCGGACCATAAAGGAAAGGCCGGAGGGCGGTTGGCAGATGTCCATTCGTGAGGTGGTTAACTAATTTGCTTAGGTTGGTGAGGAGAGAAGTGCTGGGATCACCTGCAGAGATTGATATGCAGTGTTTCAAATGCTGCGGTCGAGACACTCTGGGCCTGCCCCGGAGTCATGGGGAAGGAAGAGATTGCAGCATATATTTGGGTTTGACTGAAGTATGTTGGTGGAGTGGTAGCACTTGGGGATGGGGGTAGCATAAGGTCAGGTGGGACCTGGGGGTGTTTTTGTTGAAGGGTATCAAGGGATTCTTTGCTGGGGTTATCGAAAGAACTATCACCTGACAGAATTTGTAAGGCACCTTTGATATTGAAGTCGGATAGTTTTTGGTTTACCAGACTTTTCATGTTTGTGGCTGGGTCCCTGTGGTTATTGTTCAGTTGTGGGGCTGCGTGTCTGGGAGAGGCTTCAGGCTTGGGAAGGCTGTCGGATTCTAGATATGCGCTGATTCTTGACTTTATGGAAGTGGTCAAGGAAATACCCTTTGGTCCAGGTCCTGATGACAAGACGGAGAGTGGGAAGCATAGCAAGCGTTGCCGGTCCAGTAGTGTGTTTGAAGATATGGCTTTATTAATGAGCTTGCTAAGACCTAAGGCAAGAGGGGCGCGCTCCCTTGGGGATGCGGTGGATCGGGTGGTTGCGGGATCTCAGGGTTTGAATTAGAGCACCAAAGGAAGGGCGGTCAAGCGGGTGGGTGTTAGAGGTTGGGGTTCTTGAAGAATGTGGTGGGTTATGGGGTCACAGGTGTTGCAAAACCAACCAGGGAGTGAGTCAGCCTGATGTTTTGACATTTTTATGCAGGAAAGATGAAAGTACCGGCTACATTTTGAGCACTGGGTCGTTAACTTCTTCCCTGAGTCTATTTGGCTATGCCAATGGTGACATCGGATTGTGGTTTGAGAGCTTGACTGTTGCCTGTCAGAGGACGAGCACTGACTACAGTAGAAAGGAGTTGTAACTGACACTACTACCTCGTCGCCTGCTGATACACCAGCGCAGCAATATGAGAGCCACTGCTGACAGGAACTGCAATAAATTTTTGCTTTTTCTTTGGGTCTCTGACAATGGCTGCATTTTCTACTTGTTCCAGGCATTGCAGAGAGCTGAGCCAATTATTCATATTGCTCCTCCGCTTAGTGCATGAGTACTCTTCCACAGGAGGGATAATCCGCAGCTGGTATTGATGGGTTCATAGTGGTTACACCAGTGTTTAGGTCAGAAGGTTATTCAGCAATTAGGAGAGAAAATTTTATACCACTTACAGCAATTCCTTACTTATGCAAAACTATCTTCGCGGTTTGAGCATTTGTTTTGAATTTACAGCGTAGAAAGAACTAAATGTGATGTATTTGTCTATGCCTCAGCCGCACTCACTTCGCCCATCACAGATAAGAGAAAATGGAGAAAAAGTTTGACATGATCAATTCAAGCACGAAAGGGCTCACTTGAAAGCAACATACCGATTACAATACTGATTCCTCTGACAAGGCCAATCTTCTTTTTCAGGTGAACACTGTCTTTCACTTCCGTAGTCATAGTGCTTGCAAGCCACAAAATTTACGGCTAAGTCTAACAACGAGCGTCTTAATTGAACGATAAAGACGTTTTGCAATGCTTTTATTCTTTTTGTTAGCAAAAAACAGCATACGGCTCAGCTACGTTACAGACTTGTGGTTTGATCGTGTCTTGGTGTCACGGGGATGAGAACGAATTGTTGAAAACTGACAAGTTCGTTAAATTCTGATCAAGTTGCTACACCTCTCACGCATCTAGAGCAGTGCTTTTCAACCTTTTTTGCATCACGGACCACTTTATGCAATAAAAAAATTTTGGGGAACACCAAACAAAATTTTATAATCACAATTATGATGTTTAGTTCTGTTTTGGCTCTTTTAATTTATTAAAATTAACAAGAAAGTCCTATTCGTTTGCTCCTAAAACCAATAACTTTCACGAAAGAAAACATATTTACGCTCATTGCGTTAAACTAGTGATTTTCGACCGGTGTTCGATGGAACACTAGTCAAACTTATCAAATTTCCTGCGGAACACCTGACGATCTTTCACGG
>Ga0210059_1004327_pt1 | contig 22886 bp, 18 predicted proteins | sample Ectturendosymbi2_FD_188042 | JGI IMG/M metagenome (GOLD analysis project Ga0210059, IMG submission 188042) | Ecteinascidia turbinata endosymbiont from Florida, USA - Sample 2 (SPAdes) (version 2) | ecosystem: Host-associated > Tunicates > Ascidians > Unclassified | place: Key West, Florida...
CTATTCCTTAAGTACGGTAATTTAAATTACACAAATTATCTATATCAGTGATATTCAACGTGGGCAAAATCGCCTCCCAGGGGGCGATTTTGTGATTTACCAGATTTGGGGGGCGGTTTCAGTTTCTGGGGGCGATTTCTGCAGGTTAGAATGTACTAAAATTATGAATTGATTCCAAAAATAAAAACTATATTTGCCACTTTGGAACCAATTCATCTGATGCACTTTCGACTCCATGTTTCGTAAAAAAGATTATAAAACACAAGATATAGGACTGATGATGTAACAATCAAACTAGCATTGTCCTGTGTAACGCACTACTGCACTAACTATCCACGGCCACGGAGAGTTAATGGTTTGGAGCCAAGCACTGCGGTTCTGACGAATTTTCACGTATGTTGGTAATGTTAAAAACAAGATAAACTAGTGGGGAAACTGTTGCAATAAGTATTTTGGTAGTTTGCTGACCTAGTAGTCGTTGCATGAGTAGCGTCAAAAAAGAGACATTAAGCAATAACATTTGCAAGTCTCCTGGCATGTCAACACGCGCGGAATTTTGGACATTTCTGGTATAGACAGGGCCGGCCTTAAACCGATGCAACCGATGCGGTTGCATTGGCAGTGCGCCTCTGGTGGCCCCGTGCCATGTGTTTGGATAGTAGTTCATTTTTGCCAAAAATTGCTTGCGCTCAAATTCAGTAGAAACGGCTTATAAAATCTCATTGTTAGCAAACAATGCTCTCGTTAGAACGAACATTGACACAAAAGATGAAAGGCTAAGCCCGTAGACGCAAACCTATTCGAGTCCGAACACTCCAACAGTTGGCCATTCAACCATAGCAGCAAAAGGTGTTATATTTAGCATTTTTGCTTGGTCTGCACTGAACCGTGCCTGTCTGGGCAGTCGCCCAAAAGATGTTGAGTAGCATGAAACGCTAGTTATGCCAAAAAGCTTGTTGGTCGTTGTTCTGAAAAAAATTGCACGCTGGGGTCTTCGCGTTGGGAAAAATGTCTAGTGCGCCAAACTTTATTTTCACTGTGTCCCCAAAATTTTTCATTTGTGACGACCCTAATGCTAGTTTTATCGAAACCTATGGGATCCTGCGTCTTGACCCAAACCACTTTCAACAGCTAAGCGAGATTTTCCAATCTCTGAAAGCCCAGATAGGTTGGATTTGAATTGTGAATTTCCCTAAGATGTAGCAGGCAGGACTTTTTCAAGTTGTTGTTTACAACGTAAAATATCCAATGGAGAGGTGATGCAACTGAAATGGCTGGTACACTCAACTGGAAAATTGGATATTTTGCTTTTTTGTAAACTGTTTTCAAGGTTTGTCGCGTTGTCCGTTCAATGGTGTAGAGCTGAGGGGGCAAGTGCACCTCCAAAAGTTTTGATTTATCGAAAACTCGGGTGAAATTCCTGAAAATTCGGGTACAGAGGTTTTGACACGTTTGTTTACTATTGAGTTATCTGACTTTTTTCTCCGAAAAAAACAACATTTTTGGTCCAGTGCAAGTGTGCGCATAGCTGAGCATGAAAAATCCAGTTGTCACTCTCAAGCAAGTGTTCAATGGTTTGAAGCTGAGCAAAGACCAACAAAGGGATTGCTCGTTGGATTCAAGTCATCACATTTATCATTTGCCGCTCCACCAAACTTTCATTGTGTTTGGCTGTTTGCGAGTGTAAATAGGTAAAAGAAGCACTACTTCAGAGTCCAGGTACATCAATGTTAAAGACACCCCAGCTCCTACACCACTGAATGAAAGCTTCAGTGCGTCTTAACTAGGCAAGGCAAAAATTGTGAATGTCATCCAGCACACTCGTTCCTGCTCATCGTATTGGGCGGCTATATGCTTCTATTTGATTAATCAACCATGCGCATTATATATTGCGTTTGGTACGTTTTTTTTTCTACATTACGTGACGTGATAGTTGTGAAATATTTCCAATTCATGAAGAACAATTTGCATTGGTATCCAAGCCCATGCATTAAGGATGACTATAAAATTGGGTTTTGGGGGAACATTGGGCGGATGCATGGTTTGCTCACTAGTGTTGCAGTTGACTGCATCGCTTTGAACTACTTAGGCAAGCACAAGCGAAAGATGGCGATTCGGGGCATTAACTAACAGGAAAGCAACCAACAGCAATAGAGCTCCCTCACTAAGTTCACTCTACTACTACTAGGTTGCACTATCATTATATAAGGATAAGAGAATTACGATAATTCGCTTGTGGTGACTATCACAGTGGAAAGCAACCAGCAGCAAGAGCTCCCTGAGTTCACTCTACTACTACTAGGTTGCACTATCATTATATATGGATAAGAGAATTACGATGATTCGCTTGTGGTGAATATCACAGTTACTTTTTACTCATGGGCACCATCTAACGGTGACCATTTATTTACATGTGGCGCTATCTTCTGGCCGCCACACTAGTGAAGCGTGTTTTTTTCGTGTATTGCGTCATACAGTGTGCAACTGATCGTGCGCCCAGAACTTATCTTTATACAAGAATGCGTCTGCGCTTGTAGTTGCCGAAAGTGAGAAAGATTAATCAGTTTATGTTAGCAACTTTCTCCAAGTCGCTCATTCTTCGCAGGCACGTAGTCAGGTTTTAAGGTTTGGGGGAAAATACATTTTTAGGAAACAACATTTTTGTTTTTATTATATGTTTAAGACAATTTTTTCTGAACACAACAAAATTAAGGAGGGGCACAAAAAAACTGGGAGCCCTGCCCGCGAATGCCTCGCCCCGTGGCTAAAGGCCTGGTCCTTCAAACGAAAGTGGCGTTCACTCTTACAAGAGTGAAGTATATTGCATTGTAGGTTCAATTCGCTTGTTCGGTTTGATTGAGGTAACTACATAACTTTCCACTTGCGTTCGCCGCTCAAATCTCCATTGCAGAGCTTCCTTTAGAATTTTCGGCTTAATTACGAGTCGTAGCGGTGCACTGTCTAATGTCCACCACAATAGCATATTAGTCATAAACATGGATGTAGTTAGGGGACACATTAGCCATGCCCACACCCCTCCAAATGAAAAGAATGCTTTGTGTCTACATATCATCTACATCTACATACAGATTAATTCCAATAATTCGCCGTGTTTTTTGATATTCATATGGCCCAAGTTTGCAATGATAACAGGAGTAATCGAAACGTTTGCAATATGTCGTTTGTATCGTATAGGCCATTTTATCAAAAAGGTCGTGGCACGGTTGACTGAGCACGATGACGTCATAAAGCACTGCTCAGAAGGGCCCCGCACCTGTAGGGCCGGCCCTGCGTATAGAGTAGCATGGATTAGTTTGTTTTAGATTTATGATACTTATATTGGTTAAATTCGTATACATACACTAGTATGCATTGATTCGTTTTTATATTTATGTTGGTTGAAAGCAACCAATACTGATACAGCCATCGGAAAATACTTAATCGACCGAACTCCATTTCTTAAAGACGAAAAACGTCAGTTTCATAGAAGATACTGAAAATGGTCCAACCATCGTAATATTGCTACCACTGAATCATCACATCGACTTTCGCTGCGATTAAGAATATTAATAAAAAGTTGTGATTAAGCTTAGCCTAATTAATTCTCCCCCTGAACTGACACAAATCCCCCAACTGTATCTCCCCCTGATCTCCCAACAAACTGTAACTATGTGAATGAACTGACACAAATCCCCCTACAGTATAATTATTATTAACTATTGTAATTGCCTTGAAACAAGACTTTGTTCACATAGTTTCTGGTAAAACATTGCCAAAACATTGTTTCGTAGGCGAAACAGTCATAGTCCGTTATCATGTCTTTTATAAACTTTGGTTCGTAATTTGAGTAAAATAGTGGAACCAAGTGTTTTCTATTAAAAAATACGTGAAAAATAACTGTTATGAGATGATTTACGTAGCAATTAATGGCTAGCAAAATTAATTACAGTTAGCCGTAATTCTAAAACGTGCTTTATGTTTTTCTGTCAAGTGTTTTACTGTGCTTGTAGATATTGCTGTACTATGTTCATCTGACTAATGACCAGTGTCGTGCAGTGAGGTTCGTGGCTGGAGAGGCACTGCCTCTTTCAAAGCCCATTTTACGAGTGTATGAATTGAATGGAGTAGCATAAATTCACCACTCAAGGCTGCTTGCAGATTGACTGTTGTTTTTGCTTTCTATTCCATATCATAATTTTACACACACATACCTGCAGAGGCGATTCTAGATTTGAAAAAAGGTGAAATATGGGAGGGCCAAACTGAAGTAACTTATCAGCTACTTTGTTTAACGACTTTATTAAAAGTTGATAGTCTTACAACTTATGCATACGTCTACAATGCGTACACTGATCCAATCGAGAATGCTGATCATCAGTATGGTCGGCAGCTCCAGAAAGCTTCAATGAAATATGAAAATTACCTTAGCCTTGTGAATGCTGGTATTTAGTCTCCGCTGTTCGTTCAAATCTGTCCTTGTGCTTCCAAAAGTTTTTAAAGCAATTTGGTTTAAATGTGATTTACTGAACTCTCAGGTCTGCTGAGGCTTCTTGGCAGATTTTTCTTGTCACAAAATCCTGTTGCAGTCCACATATTTTCATCGCAATTTTCCACAGCGCGGGTTGTCGATCAAGCCAGTGATGCCGCATCAGTACCATAGAATTGTCCAACTATGTCGTAACAATGAAACGTTTTCATTGAGGCAGAGATATAGGTTGCTTCCCTTGACCGCCTTAACACTGTTGCTGTATGTCTGACCAGCTGCTGATTTGGCATAACGCTACATATTCAGCATATTACTTAACACGAAGCAGGGAGGTGTGGGACCCATGGAACGGATTTATTCAAACGGGCGCATAACCTAGATTATCCAGCAAAAGTTGCTGAAATTTTGTTCAGTTGAAGGTTTATGGACAAAATTTTGTACTTTTCAAGTTTCATAAAAATCAATGAATGTTTTACATTTTTTTTTAAGTTTGAAAAATTTTCAGTTTTGTTCCGTGGGTCCCACCCCGGTGGGACCTTCGGAACACCCCATAGGGACCGTTGGAACAATTCCTTATAGCAAATAATAAACAACAATCATCTCGATGATGCTTGCCAAATTTTTTGGGTATGTTCTTTCGTTGTCAAAAATAACTTATCAGCAAAAATCAGTTCGTATCAGCCAAACGTTTTTTGCTATATACTGTATATATAAGTTTAACGTACAAATGTGAAAAATGTGAATTATTGGAGTGCTTCGCCAATGTTATTTCGCTACGTTTAAACAAAATTCTATTCGCATCATTCAAAAACTTTATACTTTTAGTTGCAAGTCATATTTTATGTGTAAACTAAGAAGATAAACTCACCATTTCTATTAAAACTTGTGTAAAAACACCACAAAAACGAAACAAAAGTTTACATATTTTTAGGTTGTGTTCCTGCGGAACCAAGGTTTAGGCCATATTACAATACATTTATATTCAATGCACGTAAAAATATACGCAGTGTTTGCCCCAGTTTTATCTAAATTTCAGATTATTTCCGGTTTATTCAGAGAACCACGGCACTATAAACAAGCCACCTCTGCACGAAGCGTACACCGTTACTTTTGTCGAACAACCAAGTTTTCACTCTCTGGATATCTGTGAAAATAAATGGTATCACCTAATTGACGCGCAAATCAACATTCAGAACATGATCCTCCCCTATGTGAAATAATTATTACGATGCTTTGTGTTGTTTGACTCAATCCGATGTTGTCTTCCGCTTTGTGCGCTAGGTTTTCTCTCAACACAACAGAGATACGAACAAAACAAATAGAAAACAACAGAGATACGAACAAAACAATTAAAACAAAACAAATAGACAAAACAAATAGAAAACAACAGAGATACGAACAAAACAATTAAAAATAATAACTATAATTATCACGGCTCTGATTTTCCTGCTACATTTTAATCTGGCGCAATTCAAACCAGACTGCTCCAGATTAATATCTCATAAGGACCTATGACTTTCTCAACAACTTCTACAATCTTACAGATCATCTCTTCTCTCACATTCAGCGAAATGCTTATTTCAACGAAACCCGAGTCTTGACCGTTTTCAGCATTATAAATACCGTAGAAATTTCATTGATAATTACCAGTCTTACGTTACAGGTGATATCAGTTGTCATCGTCAACAAAAACAGATTAATCAAAACCTAATCAACTTCTTTCAATGATGGCTTGCAAAAACGTACTCTAATGATCACATAGTGTTTTTCCTCACAACGGACCATACACTTCATACACAAAGAATCATTAATATCACTTTGCTGCGGAAATTCTAAAGAAGCGACAAACACAGCTCAAAGAACAACTCATAACTCCATATCATTATCAAACCGCACTTGCACTCGCGGTAACCCAAGTTCATTCACATCACGTATATCTGAACAACGCATCCAATCTTTTTCTACACATACTGCAACTTTACTCAAGTAAGCTGAACAACGCATCCAATCTTTTTCTACACATACTGCAACTTTACTCAAGTAAGGACTTGATGAGATAATTTTTTTTCAAGTTTTAATTTTTTATAATTTCACTATTGTTTTGATACCACTGTTCCGACTTGCGTCGCTTAAGTTCGGAAGTTTTTATATTCCCTCGTCTCGACTAGCAGACCTTGTTTTTCGCTTCAGATGGCACCACAGGTAAGTACTGGAAATCTCAAACAGTCATTTCACCATTGTCTTCTGATACCTTTTGTTCAGATTGGCGTCGTCAAATTCGGAAGTTTCACTTAAACCTTCAGATAATATGGTTGGTAAGCACTTGAACTAATCAAAAAGTCGCTTTACCCTTATCATTGTTCATTTATTATTGTCAGTAATCCCTGACAATGATTCACAAGCGCTTTGACATGATCCCCGAAGGCAAGCACTGGGAATAAAAAACAGAGGCTTTGCCATGATCATTGTTACTAAGCAATGAGAATCATAAACAGACGCCTTACTATTGTCATTATTGGTAAACATTAGGAATAATCTTCAGTTACACACAAGTGGGTAGTTGGATTATATATTTGTGGAACTTTGTGGATGATTCAGAATTATATCTTTGTGGATATTTGTGGATAATTCAGAATCATATCTTTGTGGATAATCAAAAACTATATCTGTGGGAATGACTAAACATGAATTCTAATTGATCGTTTTGCCATTCTTTTTATATCGTTCAGTTATTATTGCAGGTAAACACTGGAAATAATCAACAGTCACTTTATCATTTGTTAAGTGTATAATTGCTTAGGTTCTTTATAGTGCGTTGAAGCACATGTTTTTAAGCATAGAATTTCTTAAGTTCTCTGTAGCGCATTGAAGCACATATTTTTTTAAGCATAGAATTGCTCAGGTTGTTTATAGTGCATGTGAGTGCAAATATCTGTACAAGTGTTCTTGCGCGGCAGCGCACATGTCCTCTATCGCTTTTTTTTCTGAGCGTAGATTCGCTTAAGTTATTTGTGTTTTCTAACGTAAGAGATCTTCAGTTGTTTTTAGTATATTAGAACGCACAAGTTTACTTCTTTTAGGGTATGCTGAAACGTACGCATTTTTTAAGTTAAGATAACTATCATTTTATACGTCGAAACACACATGCTATTTAGAGCAGTTTTTTCTTTTGTAAATTTAACAAGGACCTTATACATTCTGAACCTGACAAAAGGGGTTTATACGTAAGTTGCCTAGTCAATTAATGGGTGACTCACCTAAAAACTGCACATTTATATTTTTTCCAGAAATTCTCAGCTTGAAATATCCATGCCTCAACTCAAGAAGATTCGAAAACATAGCAGCCGATGTCATTATAATAGTGATCACCAGTGATGTGCCCGAGGCATTTCAGTCTCGAGTCACAATATCACCAGTGATACCATCCCTTATCAACGAGTCGATCAAAACCAAAATTACAAGACTATAGTATCTAAGGAAATTCATGTAGTACCTTTTGTTGTTGTAGTTACTATATTGGATGTTTCATTTCAGCTCTTATCTCTTCCATAACAGGAACTACTTAGATACCTAACAATAACTTAACTAACAATATTAGAGAAAAAATATTGATATGAATTTAACAATGCCTACAACCGATGGAAACTACTCAGACTCAAATTCTGTTGTAAAAGCATCACCCAAGATCCTACGGAAGACCTTTTCCAAGAAGACATAAAAAATGAAACGGCACAGGAAACGGGGCGTAAGCAAAATTATAGTAAAGTTGGTAAAAATGCCTTGAATTTGGAAACACAAAATAAATAAAACCAAAGATGGCATTGACAGCTTCAAAAAAACAGTTCAATCAATCCCAGCTGGTCAAATCTCTTAACCTGAAGTCCAACCTTTTACTGGGAACGACCCTGCTATCTCAAAAATTAACAGGGTCGCCCAAATTCACTTCAATATAAAACAAAATCGAAGAAACAACCAACAAACCGTCGGCAAACGTACGACCCCAAACAACATGAACCACAGTTAAACAAACTTGGAAACCAAATAAATTCATTAATGAAACAGATGAAAGTTCACCAAGAAAATGAACGCAAGCTGGCACGTCAACACAAATACATCTTCTGTCGATTCAAAACTTGATTTCAGATGCTACTGATGCAATAAACCCGCGGATAAGGTGCAGAACTACCCTACGTTTCTTCCTCTTGGGAGACGTAGAGAATTCCATTATAACAACTTCAGAAAACGAAGTGGAAATTTCTTATCCCCGATCTACAAATTTGACAGCCTATAACCGATATCGATATCTCAATAACAGTGGAATTTGTTATAACGAGTTCATAACTAAACGTATATAGGTGAATATACTATCATCAGTGGAAGTAAGATCAGGAATTTAACCTGATCTCAAATAAAACGAAACCACGACGAGTTGTACAACTGCATGCAAATATGTAGCATGCTTTAAGTCCGGCATTTCCATCTGCATGTTTTTATGCATATTCTTAGTTGCTTTTGAATGTCTTTTCTTTTTTGCATGTTTGCATGCTTCCTTTTTGCATATACCCTTTGTAAAATCATAACAAACAGACACCGCAATCGGTCTTGACTGACCGCACCAAAAGAGAAATTACTCCATCAGTAGCAACTGTGAAACTCGCTGATGTCAGAGCCTTAATGGCAGCATTGATTGCATACGTACAGTGAGATTCGTAATGAAAGACTGGCATAAAAAGAAAACAAACATACAAAACAAGTTACGTTTTCATCCAGTCGACAAATATTACAGTAACAACAATATAATATCTCACATGTCGATCGACAACAGAAAAGTGATAGTGAGCAAGAATTCTCATGAAACTCAAAAGCAACATTGAAACCATAATATTTAAATAAAAATATATCACTTAGTCTTACGAGACCATGCCCGAAGACGGCAAAAGTATGATAAATTGATAGAGGAACATTAAAATCCATCCAACACTTCCAAAAATTGGGAAGCAATAAAACATGTTACAGACATATCTATCAAGCCAATATTTATTCACAATCTTACCTACCATTACGTTTCTATAAAAAAACTGTTATTAATTTTACTACAGGTAATATTTTACACAAAACAGTTGACCTTGGATCCAACATTTTTTCAAAATTTTTAACAAGTGCACACAAAAAACAAGTGATGTGTTTCATAAAGAATTGGAAATTTTCATGTCAACAGATAAAAGTATTGGCAATTTTAGCAAGTGCTACTGATAATAAAATATTGCTGTTCATTTTTGTTAAACATTCTACACAAATTATGGAAAGAAACATTGAAACATTACATCAAAAATACAATTCAAAATATAACCCAACTTCCAATCAATTACAAAAATCTTAACAATAAACAGCAATATTATTCAATTTTATTAACTACTATTACTTGAATCGTAAAACACCATTTACAAAATTATCTTTTTTGTAACATTTACTTTGTCATTGAACATTTGCATACACCTATGCGTGGCAGTACGTCAACAACACCAGGAATTCAAAAAACGATCTAGAGACGCTCTCTTCAAAATCGTACAAACAATAAGATCAATTCGGAGATCATCATCCAGGCCAAGAACTTACTGATCAGCCAAAAGAATGATGAACGGCAACAGCATGTCTCCATCACAGATGATACTGAAAAATTGATGCACCATCAATTTCTAGATGGACCCGGAGGAAAGTTGTGAGCAATTTTGTTCGCAACACGATTTGACCAAAATTCCAATAAAAAGCGACACAGAACAAAAAGCCTATGATACATATGCAGCAAATGACATAAAGGAGAACGTAGTTAGCGATTCTTATGAGACAATATGTACTTTAAGCAGCAAGGCAATGACCTTATGATAAACCCGTAATGCAACGAACAGGAGAATGCACAAATGCTGCAAGACGAACTGAAATGCAAACAAGTCTATGCAAGGACCTGGAAAACAAGACATGAAGCAAGATCAACTGGGAAGCTTAATTAGCGAGCTGAAGGAAGCCGACCAGAGAGCATCAAGAGTAAAAGCACGAAGAGCAAAGTAACGGGAGGTACAAGACTGACAGGAGATTACGAAACGGAGCCCTCAAGCCAACACTAATTGAAGAAGTGGGTGGTTCTAGGTTGCTATGCACACAGCGAATGACAAGACAAATTCAGGAGGCACCGGCACTTACGAAAGGCGCCAGAACTGTCTAGAACCGAAGCTATCATAAGTAAACTAAGAAATTAGACTTCCCTTTAAGAACACCTTGGTATCACAGACATAAAGAATAAACTAAGAAATGATGCACTTTCCTGGTGGGAGCAATACAAGAGAGAACCTTCTACCCTAAAAATATACCAGGAAAAAGCCCACTGAACTCAGACTACCTCGTGGTCTCAAAGATGGATCTCAACGTTGGAACAGAAGAAATGTACGCTTGGTCACCTGTACGATGTTCTGTTCGTTCGTTCTAAAAACTCTACGAAGTCCTGTTCGTTCGTTCCGCAAACTCTACGATGCTTTGTTCGCTTGCTCAACAAAAATGAACGTTTGTTCTGTACGTTTGATCTTGAACTGAACGTGATTATGACCCGTAAGATCGACATTAGTATGATTGTTCTTCGAACTGATGGCTCAAGCACCAGTGTTACTCGAACGGGCCTTTTATACTGAAAAGGTACTTTATTTAGCTGATTAATCAGTGTTCTTTCGACAGCGTCAATTTTGTCATATTATTGTTTGTGAAGTGCTTAACGTTCTAAATGAAATATCATATTTATAAAAGAATATTATCTCGTGTTGACTACCGGGTAACATATAGGTAGGTTAAACAAACATTAAGATTTTGCGATACCTTGCCTTGGTGTCCGTAACGAACCCATATATTAATTACGGCATCAAAATGTGTTCTATGACATGTCTTTCACATTCCTGACCCAACAGTGATTGGCATTAAAAGACACAATACCTGCAATTGGTCAGTGCATGTTGCGTGCACGAAAACGCCTTATGGACAGCCTCCTACTTTTTTGTCCACGTTATGTCGATGACGCTACAAAGGCTGATAACGCAGGAGAGCAGATCTAAGAAAAACCCATACCAACTGTTAATGATCGCTCGTTGAAACATAGAGAAATCTGTACGAACTGTTGGCACATGTACATTTTCTATCAATGACAAACATCAGCTTTACTACCTGAGGGTGTTTTAATGGCGTTGTTGTCTTCTTCTACTTTTATCAGCATTTTATGCTTTTGAAATATGAAATTGTTTTCGCGTTAAAAATGTATGTTATTAATCAATGGGTTTGCATTTCACAAGTTTCATATTCCAGTGAGTAGATATGTTTTGGGCATTGATGTGCATTTTTCAAAATCCCTAGTTTTGTGGAGTCTTTGCTTGAACCCTGTGTGTTCCCCTGTCTCTGTCGAAGCCCCTTTGCCAGTTTCTTTCATGTCCTCAGTTTGACCCTATTCCCATCCTCCTAGAGCCCCTCATGCTCGAAAGCCATAAGTAAGAGTTTGTATTTTGTCAGGTTGAATTATTCTCTTATCTTCATTGGCAGAGAAGGCTATTTCAAGCGTTCAGAATTCAACAGCAGGTGCGCGCGTAACGTATGACTGCTTTGTGAAGCACGCACCTGCTGTTGAGCTTTGACTTGTGGTTGTGACACGCCATCGGTTGCGCCTGAAATAATTTTAAAGGGCACACCTCGTTTCGGCTTTGGCTTGCTTCACGTTTGACTAACTTGTTTGTGAACTAGAATATAATTTTTGTGCTGCTTTGTGACGTGGTAGAAACTTCCAAAGCAAGGAATGTTTTGCCACGCAAGCAGTTCTGAACATTCAGCCACAGAGTGTGCTTGAAAAAAATGGTTGCTTCAGGCAATGAGACTTTCAATTGAAGTTTTTTAATTTATTTGTTTATGAACACTCACACTCTGCAGAACGTAGGTTAATAAAAACAGACAAAAAAGAACGTAGTAAAAGGCATTGAAGTCGGTGGAATCACAGGGTGACAGACACTTTTTGCAACTGCATTGAAGACAGAACCACAGGTTTACAGAAACATTAAATTAAGCAGAGATTTTGAAAGAACGTCTGACTCAAGCATTGTGCTCCAAACTTCACCAGCTTGGCAGCCCGCAAACTGATCAAAATATATCAAAAAAGCTGTGTTTCCTCTGATGAAATTTCGTTAGGTTAGGATTATGGTGGTAATCACAAAAAAAGTTTGTTCACGATGGCTGAGATACTGTTGAGACTTATTTGTGCTAAGCACTAGCTGTCTAATTTGGTTATGTTAAATTTGCGCTGAAATCAATTTGGGATGAGGGCAATTCAGTGTTGGAAGGTAATTTTGGTCTCATTGCAATTTTTTTCTGTTGATTAAACATCTGTTAATGGGTGGTTGATATTGTTGACTTATATTGATTCCGCAATAGGGTGTTGTGAAAAAAAATGGTTGAAAAAACAACAGAAACTTTAAGTTGATCCACTTTTATTTCATTAAAATATGCTTCAACGTTAAAAATTATGATTTCAGCTCAGTGTAAAACATTTGGCAGTAAAAAAGGTAAGCAGCTGAGTGTGCCTTTCACAGAAATTTTTGAAAGACGTCATTTTATTCGAAACATGTTGCAGGATGAGAATATTGCTAAAGAGTGAAACTAATTTGCTGTAAATTACACAATTTGATAGATTTGTGTGTAGAAATTTGTTGTTGTGTAGTTATTTTGCTTAGAGATTTTACCGTAGACAAATTTGAGGTGTAATTTCAAATTGCACTGAAATGTTCACTTTGCCAGGTGTTTGAAATTCGCTAGCCTCAGTAGATAAAAACTTGAGTAAAGCAGCCTCACGCCTCAGGTGGTGACATATAGCATTTTTTTTAAAAGAGAAAAAGGCTTAGAGTGGGTGCTAGCAAGTAAGACAAAATCCAGATCTTTCGAAAAAGACCAGAACTCTATTCAATCAGGTTTCTGTTGTTTGTTGTATAACTTTGTCATTATTATGTTGCATGCTTTCATATATTTGTGTGAACGTTTTCAAATGAAATGCTCAATTGCTTCTGATGTGCTTACTTCACTCGCTCCGTTGCTGTCTGTGCATGTTTCAGCTGTATTGAGTTGCATGACCTTGCTTTGTCCAAAGATGCGCAGTTCATGTTTTAATAGTTTGTGAAAAAAGCAACCTTTGGATGTGTGATGCTCATTTGTGAGAAAAGCACTTTCGTCAAAATATGTTTTTAGCCAAAAGACTATAAACATAATCTGCTTTCAAGTATTATCACCCACCCCAAAATTCTCAGCCACAAATTCAGCATGATTCATGTCAGCCAGTCTTTTCACGAGATTTTCAAATGATTCTACAGAAATATTTTCTTCCCTGGAGTGCTTTGGTTTCAAAGTGTAAATTATTTTAACCCTTTTTGTCTTTGAGTCCTCTTTATATTTTTAATCATAACTTTTGCTTTGTTAGAGTTAAAAATTGCTGTAACAATTGCACGTTTTGCTGCGCCATACATTTCTTTCACTGTTTGTTTGTCAGATTCAGAAAGTATATTGTTCTTGTTTCAACACTGAATCCAGGATTATAAAATGGCTGCATAACGCTGTGTTTGTCTTCAGTATTGTGAAACAGTCCGATGCAATGGCCAATTTCATGAACAGCGACTGAAACAAAATTAAACTTTCCATCCCCCGAAACTGTTTTCTGGTCTGACCATCTCTCATTGTCAAAATGCAAATCACCAGACAATGTTGAATTTCCATGGTAGAAGCCATGCGCGAAAGTGCCAGATTTTTTATTATTTAGTTTGTAAGGACAGTTAATTTCGGCATTTTGCTTTTCATCATCTGTCAAAAATGCAATATTCATAACTTGACTATCATCAAAAACTCTTTCAAAATTCAAATTGCAAACATTTTGACAAACAATAAAAGCATTTTCGATTTCGTTCAATGTTTTTTTTCCAAGCGAATAGTAATTTTGAAAGTCATAAGTCAAAACTTTTTGCTTCCAAGGGGTGCAATACTTTCTATCTCCAAGGTTATCAGGCATAGCACAATACATGTTTATTTTAACTCTAAAAACGTTTTTGCTCACTTTTGTAGTTTTCTCAGTTGAAATTCTAAATCAGTAATTCTTTCAAGAAAATTTTGTTCAATTCTATCAATTTCTTCATTTAATATTGTTTCGTTTAGTTCGTCTGTTTCAGAATTCGTGACAATTCGTGCATTTATCAAAGAAATGGACCCTTCTATTCTCTCAAATTTTTCATTTACGTTTTCATTTGTTTGAACTATTAAATTATCAGTATACCTTTGGCGTTCTGTTGTCAAATCATGAGTCAACGCATTAACAGCCTCGTCCAAAACTTTCTTGTTCACACCATCAGTAGGCGTGACTACGTCAGCCAGACCGACACGTTTGTGATAATTCATTTGAAGATCTGAAACCATTTCATTTTCACCATCAAGTCTCAAATATTTTTGGGATTCCAAGAGGTTATTAACCTCAATTTCTTTCAAAACTCTTCGGTTCAACGTTCTGAGATTGACAGCCTCTTATTCAAGTGTTGGATCTGGAAGCCCTGCAAAATATATATTGTCCACCCATGCTAAAAATTTTTGTTGCTGTTCCTTGTGGGTCCAAGTTCAAACTTTTCGTCCTGATGTCTCTATTCAAAATGTTTGCGTGGTTTGTAATTGCATCGCCAACTGCTGTGTCAGCTGCCGCGGTTGCTTGTTCTAAAACACTTGATTCAGAAGCTTGAAGTGTTCGTAAATTTACCACGTCTTGTTCTTCACGAGGGTCACCAACACGAATCAATTGAAAACCTCCAACATGAAGAGTTCCTATCTTCCTATATGCCCCATCATGTCTTAGGAAATATTCGTTTGCATAACTCAATCTGACTGCGTCATTGTCCTGTTCAGGCTCCCCCAAGTGTGAAATCCTGTTTCCAACCATCCCAACGTCATCCTGCATGTCCCCACCCGAATGCGACAGCTTCATATCTGCATATCCTTTTGTCGCTGCGTGGTGATTTTGTTCTGGCGATTTCACGTATGACATAACGTACCCATCCATGTTTAAATCTCTTGCCATAGTCGACGCAGGACTATAACGATTCAAAAGATTGCACTTTTCGAGTCGACGTAGCCTTTCGTCGCCATGTCACCTTCTTCGATTGGAGACAATACGTTTTTTATTGCCTTGTGATTTATATTGATTGGATCGGCTTTTTTAAAAAATCTTTCGTTCACATATTTCCGTCTCACTGCATCCTTTGATCCTCGTGACTTGTCAAGATTCACAATGCTTTGACCAGTCTTGTCAATGGCTTGACCTTTTCGCAAAAAGTTGCTGTTCACATATTCATATGAAACTCTGACCGCATTTGTAACATTTTGTCCCGTTTCTGGACTTCGTCCAAATTTATCGACAGGCATGTATTGTATCACTACAAATTATCAATGATTTCCTTTAGCCCTTTTCCTTTTTGCATCTGTTTCAAAACAAAAAGACAAAGATGGCCACAAATAACTGCTTGCCTCGGTTGAATTTGCTCAGTTGCATAGAACACATCACCAAGATAGTTGTTCAGTTGGTGGAAGCAGGCCGAACGAGTCAAAATACCACTTTTTATCACCACGTTTGAACCACTCGACCCAGTGCGTCCCATTTCCAGAAGTGTCTTCAAGGTTCATAATTGCACACTCATTTCGTTTTGGTTTCTTTGGCAAAGTGTCTCTCAAGAAATCACCACGAAAGTTTTTCAAACCAATCTTTTTCACCACATCTTCGATTTCAAAGTTACTCAAAGGTTTGTTTGGAAGAACCATGTTTTCAACTAGGATGTTCATTTGTTCTAAACAAAACTTTCCGATTCTTTGGCAACATCTTATCAAAATCCAAATTCACTTCATCAAAACTTCTGTATGTTTTTGTCATTTAAAAAGAATATTTTCAAACTCTGATGCGGAAATTTCATCATCCGACAACGCCTTTGAAACCATGTTACGAATTGAGGTGAGCTGCATCTCCATCAAAGTTTTCCGTTTCTCATGTCTCTGTATTTTCTTGAAAAGGAATTTTTCAAATACTTTCAGAAAATTTGAAGCATTTACAAAAAACACATTCATTCCATGTACCACCTTCCCAGAAATAGTTCCAATGATTTTTTCAAAATCTGACAAAAACCCAAGGTTCAAAAGAAACATAAAAAACTGAAAAATCAAAAATCAGCCAGTGCAAACGTTTTGCAAACAATGATATTTTTTTATTATTGCAGAGTGTTTGAGTTTTTCTTCATTCAAACCCCTTTCAACTTCATGAATTTCATGTAGCCTGTATAAATTAAGGTTTATTTTTCATTCAGTGGAATAAAAAATTCAAATCCGCATCTTACAAAAGCCAACCGAGAACTGGAATATTCTTCAATGGAGAATCTGGACCAAGAAGAAGGACATGGCCACTAATAACTTGACCCCCCTGTTTCAAATACAAACCATCTCCAACCATGCCAAGCCCCGAACCTTTAAAAGGTTTCAAATACAACCCTTGACGGTCTGTTTTGACTCTTGCAATGTTTCAGCCTTTTTCAAATACAACCCATTTCCCATGGTCTTGTTTGTCGATTTTAGCGCCAAAGGCGACCCGACCCCTGACAGTGCCCCAGTCGCCAATGTTGAAAGAACAGTCTTTGCCATAAATGGCAAAGCCTTCGCGGCCAAACCTGCGAGAAACCCGAGGATCCTACCCTCAATTTTGATACTGTGAACAACATGACGTCTGCTCATTTTTATTGTGATGCCTTTTCCATTCTCATAGGCTTTTGTCATTCTGTTCACTTGTGAATTGGTCAAAGCAAAAACATCTTCTCCACAACACAAGTCTGCATGTCCGAGACAAATGCTCACGGGACTCTTTGTATCAACAGCATGTTTCAATTTTTGCTGTTGGTTTTCAGAAATGTTTACATGCACATTGGTATAGCTCATTTATATTATGTTATTAAATTTCTCTCAAGTGATATCTGATTGTCAGGTTTTCTCCACGAAGATTCAATTGTTGTCCGTTTTGGTCTGTGACAACTGTTTCCATTTTATTGATTTTATCTGAAATCACTGGAAGATACACAAGGTTTCTCGGACTCTCAACGATTTTGAACCCAGGTGACATGTTTGGAAAGAAACTGTAAATTGTGTTTTGCGTTCTCCCATTCACATAAGACCCGCCAATCACGTCCACATTAACGATAATTGAATTTATTGATAAGATGTTGACAGCATTTTGCGATTCGTGAATGCCCTCTTCGTAAAGCAGATTTCGAAATCCAAGAACGCTTGAAATTGAATTTCGCGCTCTGAAATCAAACTGAAAGTCGCCTTGAATTTCCAAAACACTTTTCAAGGTGTTGGTGTTTGTTGAAATCTTCACAGCATCGTCGTTATACCCATTTCGTTTCATCGCAATTTTTATTGTTTCCGCAATATCAATGAGATCGTAACTGCCTTCTGAAATTTGAACTTCGACCCATTCTCTTTGTCGCATTGAGTCGCCATCAATGAAACCAGGAGAATATCTGAAAACGTTCTTTTCATCAGCCAAATTTGGAAACCAATAATACGTCTCGAGATTGACCAAAGCCATATTCATACTTTCGTATGATGTCCAACTCGATTGGTGGGTTAAAACTCGTCTTTATTTTTGTCGAATTCTCTGAAACTACACTTTGAGTTTAATTTTTCGGAGAAGTATTTCTCTCAATTTGTTCAAGAAGTTCAGTGTTCATTTATTCTATGTTACAAAAGTTGTCAAATCCAGATCTGTATTTCCCACAGTTCTTTGGTGAGGTCAAATCAATCACAACAAAGTTATGAGGCATCGATCATGCCGTTTTGCAAAGTTTTTTGAACTGTTCTTTCGTCATGTCTTGAGACGCGTGGTCGTTAAAAATGTGATCAATATTTTTCTGGTCTTGAGGAAACAGACAAAAGAATTTGCATTTTCTCGAATTGTTTGACGAGGCAGTTTGAAATAATTTTGACTCAAATACAAACAATCACAATTTGAATGCTTTCCACGAACGTGATAGGCTTCACACTTGCTTTGTTTCTAAAGCAAGAGGTCATCAAATATCATCAGATTTTTATGCTCAGGGGAGATTTCTTTTTGGGTCTGGAACATCGTCTGCTGATTCATAAAAATTACATTCAACTGACTCTTTGGAAAGAGTCTTTCGACTGTTTGTCATCTCATGAATTAGCTCGTTTAGTGAAATTTGTTCTCGCAGTATTTCATCACGGTTTTCAAATATATTCATGATCATCTCCTTTGGCAATTGTTCTTCAAAAACTTTTTTCAAAATTTTATACTCTGGTTGAAACAAAGTCTTACCAAAAACTGACAATTTCGAATAGACCAATCAGCTAGGTCTGAGAAGAAGGTTCAGCAACAATGTAGTATTACCACAGCCTGATTTGCCCACAATCAAGCCCCGCAGACTCTTTGGCAGCAGAGGGTGATTGTTTTTATTTGTCACGTTTTCATTCCATGAAAGGTTTTTAATTTCCATTTATTTTTGAAAAGCATTTAATATATGAATCAAACATATTGTTTCAAATGTCGTGAATTTATGGAAACGAAAGACATCAAACAGAAAACAACAAGAAACAACCGTCAAATGCTTCAAGGCATCTGTGTTGTTTGTGGAACGAAAAAGTCAAAATTTATAAGCACAAGTGGAAAAGGGTTTATCAATGACACAATTAATTCTTTACCATTTGAAATGCACATGCCGAGTCACAACTTCACAGGACCTGGCACAAAGCTGAACAAACGTATGAAGGTGGATATGACTCCAAAGGCATGATCAAAACCAATCAACAGAGTTGACAAGGCAGCGTATCACCATGACATTTGTTATGTTAAAAACAAAGACACAAAAACTCGCAACGAAGTTTGTGATAAAAATTTGTTGACAGAGCTTAATGGTATTTCTAACCCCACACTTCGAGAGAGGTGTTGTTTCTACAATTATCGGAACGAAAAAGCGCTTCGGATGGGGGTTAAGAAAAAACGACCGCAGCGAGAGCGTTAATTGGAGTTCGCAATTAGCTGATGAACTTCGCAAACCTATCATCAAAATTTTTCCAAAACGAAAAGTGTATGTGAATGGAATTAATAAAATTTGGGCCGCAGACCTCGTTGAAATGCAAACATTTTCAAAGTTCAACCGTGGGTTAGGTATCTTCTCACAGTGATTGACATGTTTCCAAAATTTGGTTGGATGCTTCCGCTCAAAGACAAAACTGTAAAATCTGTAGCAGAGGCGTTCAAGGAGATTTTCAAAAAACCAAAGCGAAAACCTAAAAAGCTTTGGACAGACAAAGGTCGAGAGTTTTACAACAAAGATGTGAAGGAGTTGGGTGTAGAGCTTTACTCTACGGAAAATGAGGAGAAATCGTCTCTGGCTGAACGTTGGAACCGAACGATGAAACACAAAATGTTCAAGTATTTCACGGCAAACAATACCAAAAAATATATTGACCTTCTTGATGACTTTGTTGATAGATACAACAACACGAGACATTCATCAATAAAAATGACTCCTGTCGAAGCGAGTAAGAAAGAGAATGAAGTGAGAGTTTACAGAAACCTCTACCCAAACTTTACAAGACGATCCATGAGAGCAAATTTCACAACTGGTGACAAAGTCCGAATTCAAAAGAAGAAAGGACTCTTTGAGAAAGGTTTCACGCCAAACTGGACAGAAGAAGTGTTCACCGTTTCAAAAGTTCAAAGAACAAACCCAGTTACTTATAAGATAACTGACTACAACGATGAAGAAATTCAAGGGACTTTCCATGAACAAAAGCTTCAGAAGACATTACAAGACGTTTACAGAATTGAGAAGATTGTGAAGAAAGACAAAACAAGGTCATTGGAAAGGGCTATCCAGAAAGTTTCAACTCCTGGGTTGACAACAAAGATCTTATTAAACTTTAATATAAAATGTCAAATGAAAGACAAAGTCTTGGAATCAAAAGCTCAACAGTCACTGCGTTTCTGAACAACAAGCTCAGAGCAATGTAAAGAATTACAAAAAATTATGAACATCAATCCAAAGTTGTATAGAAAAGTATTCATCTATCGAGGTTAATTTGGTCCCAGTCCAAATTGGCTCTCCAAATTGGATCTCCAAATTGACCCTCAAAAATTGAGGTATACAATAAATGAGTTTTCTAAAAATAAAAGATCCATCCAAAAGAGATGCACTTGTTGCTGTTTATCTCAAAACCAAGAGCAAAATCCAAGAAAATTGTCGCTCAGAACGATTGGGTGAACAATCACTTTACGAAGATTTTGGAAAAATCTTCAAGCCAATAACTGAACAACATAAAAAGTCATCTGAAGAAATTGTTTCTAATTTTACCCCACTTCACGAAGCAATTGAAAATATACCACCTGCGTTGCTTTGGAGGCCAGAACTTACAGAGATTGAATTTCCAATGCCGATAAATGTTGGCCCAATTACGCATGATTATTTAAACAATTATTTAACTGAAAAAGGAGATAGAACCTTTGGAATAAAATATAAAAATGGTGTATATTACGTCGGAAGCACAAGAGTAGATTTTGATGGAAATAATTTAATAATTGGTGGTAAAGAATACGAGGGAATTCCAGAACTTTGGGTCTTGTTGACTTCAGTGAATCCAAGTTTAGAAGATACACGAGATAATGATTTTCAAAATTATGGTGAATTAATGATTGCCACTAATGCAATGTCACATTCAGAAAAAATAAATAGACCTGCTCCTAACAAGGGTGATAAATGGAAAGAAATCATAAAACCAATTGGGGTAGTGTTGAAGAAAAACAAAAGAGAAAACTAATTCAAGAGGCGAATCGAGAACGAGAAGATAAAAAAAGAATTTAGAAAAGTAATGAAAGCTGCGAGAAAATTACAACCAAAATCAAACCCTGGAACTTCAGGTCAAGGCTTTCTCCCATCTGACCCAAATGCCTTGTGTGAACGACTCGAACTTTTGATGGCGTCGAAACAGACAGGAAACACTGGTGTTTGGACCGAAATTGTCAGCATTTTTGCTGAACGTTTGAGACAAAAAATGTTGCCTCATGATGCTTACAAAAACTTAATGCGTACATTAAATAAATGATTATTGCAAGAAGAGGTTATAAACGAAAATATCAAGTAGGCGGCTCCGGAATTTTCCAAAGCTCAAAGACTTTTTGTCAGGATTCATCAGTAAAAAGCACGTTGTTGACACCACTTTGAACATTGCTCGAAGTGCTGGGCAAAAGGCTGGACAAAAAGCTATTGATTTTGCGAGTTCAAAGTTGATTCCTAAATCACAACACATTTTATCAAAACTTGTGTCTTCAACACCTCCGCTTGTACTCCAAGGAGCAACACAACAGAAGGCACAACAGGTGATAACAAATTTGAACAACTTGATAGCTGGGTCGGGGCAGCGCGCGATCAAGATTCAAGACCTTGTTTGACGGTTGAATAAATGAACAAATCAAGGATGTTTTTTGAAAAGCTTGAAGTCCACCAAAACAATATTGATGAACTCAAATATTTCAACAGGGTATTGAGTTATAAAGTGAAAACAAAAAAAACGCCTATAATAAATGGACATTATTAACATTACTGAAAAACCAGAAATTGATCAATCGATTGAAGAATATGAATATCTTTAGGATAAATATTGAAACGCAAGATTTTTTCACACATCCGAGTGAAAGTTATTTGGTTTTTTATGGTAAGTTGGTGAAAAACGCTGACGGTGCTGTTTGCAGCAATAATGACATCATCACGCTAACAAACAATGCCATGATGCATCTATTCAGCAACATAAAATATCAACTTTCAGGACAAGAGATTGAACGTCTGTTTCACCTTGGACAAGCAAAAACGATGCTTGGGTTATTGAAATTTCCAGATGATTTTCAGAAAAGAACAGGCCTCAACCAATTGTGGATAAAAGATTCACACACAACAGCTCATATAAAAAATAACATAGGTCTTGGAGTTCGACAACAGTATATCATTCAAAAGCCAGACCCAAAAGGCACATTTTCATTCGGAGTTCCACTGAAACACATCTTTGGGATTTGTTATGACTATGAGAAAGTTGTTTATGGTTTTAAACATCAACTCACTCTTGTGAGCAGGGGCGGAGCTAGGGGGGTGCCAGGGGGGCCACTGCCCCCCAAATTTTGCCTGGCCCCCCCAGTGGCCCCCCCACAATTTTCCGCGTGACGTCATGTCACTGCATTGAAGTCCTACACAGACCATTGACAGCTCCCCTTGTTGCAAAACTGGCCCCTCCAGTGGCCCCCCCAAATGAAAAT
>Ga0210059_1004328_pt1 | contig 22883 bp, 14 predicted proteins | sample Ectturendosymbi2_FD_188042 | JGI IMG/M metagenome (GOLD analysis project Ga0210059, IMG submission 188042) | Ecteinascidia turbinata endosymbiont from Florida, USA - Sample 2 (SPAdes) (version 2) | ecosystem: Host-associated > Tunicates > Ascidians > Unclassified | place: Key West, Florida...
ATCGCCCCCCCCCCTAAACTTACTGGCTAGATCCGCCCTTGTCTGCAACGCAGTAACCCATCAAACGAAGCAACAAGTTTTGGCATATGAGCGCTTAATAAGCTAGAATAAGTGAAGTAGCCCATATGAAGTTTAGCTTCAATATGTGCTGTAAGACTTTCAAGTGGCTTAAAGAACCCTACATTGACCTTAAGTAAAATTAGCATGTTATACGAACACGAGCTTATTAAAACAGTCTAGGACAGTTTGGCGACGCCGTTTCGTCGCCGAACTGTCCCACTCCGTATAAAAGCAGGTGGAGTAACAACCAGTCAGCTGCTTATCAAAAAGTTTCACAGTACAGTTAATATCTTACTTTTCTTAATTTAAGACAAACGATTATTTATTTCAAAGTTTTAAAGTAAAAGCATGCTTGGTTATACCGTCTTTCAAGAAAGAGGACATGATGACTGTCAGGTTGGTAAAACTATGGTATCATGAAAAGGAAAACACACACTTTAAATTGCTTTGCGTCCTACGTTTAAACTTGATTTTGAAGTTGTTTCAGACAATCCGCAATTTTTGTAGATTATGAAATGAAAGCAGAGCCGTATCAGCCGCACTCCATACCCCCCAATTGGGGGGGCACGCTGTCACAGGGGCCCAAAATTCAGTCCCGTCACCACTTAGCCCCAAAAGAAAGCTGCGTGCCCCCAAATTAAAATATGAAGCACTAGAAATCCGTGAAGTTTGGGGGTCATGTGAAAGAAAAGTTCTTATGCATTGCAGTTACTTTAGGCCCCTTTGAAAGCAAGGTATTTACACATTACAACTGCTGTTGGGGGACCCCTCTGAAAGCAAAGCAGCCAACTTATACATCACAGTTTCTCTTGGGCCCCTTTGAAAGCAAGGTACTTTAGGCATTACAGTTGCTATTGGGGGGCCCTTTGAAAGCGTAGTGAGCCTACTTACACATTACATAGCTATTACGGGCCTTTTTGAAAGCGTAGGACTTCCACATTACAATTGCTATGGTGGTCCCTTTGAAAGCAGAGCATTTACACAAAGCAGTTGCTGTTGGGGTCCCCTTTGAAGGCAGCGTACTGAATTGCGAGTACGATGTGGTTCGGAAAATATTCAATGAGCGGATAATAAATTTTTCACCAAAATGAGGAATATTTACGCGGGAAATACCTTGAGGGGGGCCCGAGGCAAGTGCCTCGCTTGCCTCCCCTTAAACACACCACTGTATATAACCCTGACAATGATCTTATATGATAATATGAAACCGATTGAACACGTTCTGCTTCATCCGATATGTGTACTTTCTCACCTGACGTCAGCATGCAAAAACAGTAATGTAAAGTTGTCTTTATATTACTGAACACATTGAAGTTGCTGATGAATTTATCACTACAAAAAACACAGATTCAACGCGATTTTTCAAAATTAAACATAGACACCCAGTTCGACTAAAACAGATCCGGGTGGCAAAAACCTCAGTGGGAGCCCTGCATGGCCACATGCGGCAAAACGTCTCCTACCGCAACTTGAAGTGAACATTTGAAGATTTATTCCCGTGTTATTGTCACGCAATAAAGATCAAGAGCACAACAAGCCGCTGGCAAGTTTCGCAACCTGCCTCTGCAGGTAAAGGATTGAACATGAGCGAACTGCGCACTTGCGCTAAGCGTTTCGGGGCCTCGCGGTCACGACTTGGCCCTGATGGGCCTCGCGTTCATTTATCCGGCCCTGCCAAGTGCTGTTGCAGGAATAAGCATCGCCTTGAACTACGGAGGCAAGCACAAGAGAAAGATGATAATTCGGGGCATTAAACTAACAGGAAAGCAACCAACAGCATTAGAACTCCCTCGACGAGTTCACTCTGCTGATACAAGGTTGCACCATCATCATATAGGGATGAACGAATTACGATAATTCGCTTGTGGTGACTATCACAATGACTTGTTACTCATGGGCACCATTTAGCGGTGACCATTTATTTACATGTGGCGCCATCTCCAGGTCCCCACAGTACCTTCATACGTACAGTTGTATACGTCCAGAAGTCAAGACTCACTTGATCAACGTGTTTTGTGGAGTAGTTGTTGTGAAAAATGTACTGTGTCTAGCTCAGATAGTCTTCTCTTATTTTGTACTGTATAGCAGCAAGATACCTTTGGTGCTTACGACCAACCAAAGCTACCCATTTGCTCAGCCTGCTGTTCAGACAGCCAGATGGAGTTAATTGTGTAGTTAGAAGAGTGTATGTAGCAATCATTGCTAAGTTGTCCCAAAACAGAGTAGTGCAGTTAGTGGATTATGGATGTTAACCGTTGCGTCCATGTGGGCCTTAGTCTATAGATTTGAGATACAAAATATTATTAATCTAAACATGTGCCATGCACCAGGAGATTAACAATCCCAGACATCAGCAAGGTTTATGCATGCCGAAAAAGCCCAATGCGCACGCTTCATAAGCATATTTCACTTAAGCTCATGGTAAAGTTTATCAATTCGCGCTAATGAAAGAAAACGTTCATCGCGGCGCACATGCTTTGACCGGCCTCATGTTTGCTGCTTCGGTAATAATGTTTTGATAACTGCACGATAGGATTAATTATGATTTCCTGCAAATTTTTTTACATTTGTATTTCATTAAGACATCTCTAAATAATCGCCGTCAATTAAATGACAATGATTTATGACCCAATTCCGTTTGTTAAGATCGTTCAAAAAAAATTAATTGCAAACTACGAGCCTATTATGGGTATTTACGGGAAAATATTTATAATTAATTTGCACAATCTGCAAATGCTCTTCATGTTGTGAATTAAATAAAAATTTTCAGAATGTCTAGCCCCCCTGCACGAACATGAACGCCCCAAATGGAAGACTTTCTGGTGACGGTTCTGCCCAGGCCCGCAGACACGGGGGGACATTCGGGAGCAGTTACCCCAAATCTTTTTTGCCCCCCAAATTTTTTTGTGCTCAGAAAAATTTGTTTTAAATATATAATAAAAAATCTTTCCCCCTAAAAATTTATTTTTCCCCCCTAAGCCATAAAACCTGGTTACAGGCCTGGTTCTGCCAAAATTGTGTCTGCAATTAGGATATTTTGTTTTGAACGCCATTCGGCCTCGAGATGTAGCATAACTTTGAAAACGTTTTTTTATAAACCACCATTAAGGGGCCCCTGTAAGCATTTTGGGGGGGCAGAGTTGGGCTGCTACTGCACTGAATGGAAGAATCTGAAAGTTCGAACAAATAGTTGGGTCACTGACCTCAACAATACTTTATTGTCATTCTTTAAAAAACTCTAAGCATTTTCTGTGTTGTACCTTCCATCAAACATATGTTTCTAATGTTTCCAATTGTCTTCAGATAATAAATTTAGCAATTTGCAAAGCGACATTTTTTGAAAACGGCAGAATTTTACATACAAGTGAAGCAGAAAGTCAGAAGTTACAAACAATGAAACCAAAATCAATTGAAGCAAAACATGAAAACATTTTGACCAGCACTACCTTTATACAAGCACTGTTGAGTGGTGATGTTCCCAGGTTTTGCTATTTAAAAAATTTTTGTAATCTAGATCGATGCAAAAACTTCTTATTGTTTATGAACAGACAAGGAAAAAACACATTCTATCAAGTACATTCTTATTTGTTGAGTTGCGAGTTGTTTTTGTAATCCAATCAAAGTAACAATTAAAATTATGTAAAAACTGAGATAAATTAAAAAATCAGGCATTAATCTCACAAGAGATCTTGAAAAAGACACTAATTTTTATATTTTTGAAGATTTAAATTAACCAATTGCATGTTATAATTGCCAAGTCTTTGAACAAGAACAAAACCTTTACATACATATTGCGCCTTTTCTCTTTTTTGTAGAAGTTGTTCTCTCAAAAGTATCACTTTCTGTTGTTGTTTCAAATCATTCCACACTCGTTCTTTAGCCTGTTCTGTCAATTTGACCAGTTTTTCGATCGTCTGTTGCTGAGCAGCAGCCTACACACACATGAAGTATTCAGCCTACATAAGTAAATGGTTTCAGTCTCCATGGATAAAAATTTTCAGTCTACACACATAAACGTTTTCAGTCTACACACATAAACTTTTTCTTTTTTAACCTAATTTCAAATTAAAATACTGATGTGTTCATGGTATCATGGTATAGGGAGGGTAAAGTTGGTTCAAGACTTCCATAAAATTTGAGAACTTACATAGAACAACTTGTGCCAAACATCTTTCACAATAATTCACATTAAAGAAGTTAAACGTGGCTCAACGATCGAAATGAAAAACCCACTAGAAATTTTAACATTGTGGTTTTTCAGTGACAAAATAGTTTTTTGATGAAACGTGCATTCCATATAAAACATTGTCTAAAAAATGGCTTCAAACATAAACTTGTTGTATCATGTGGATTAGAGCATAAACCATGTGCAGTGATTTATAGGACCTGCAACATTTTGCTGTTGACATGTTCTTCCTTTAGTTTCTGTTCTTCAGTTTGTAACCTGTCATATGGAATGGAACCAATATACAGTAGCTCATTCTTCACGACTTGCTCGAACTCATTTAGATATGTCAAGGCTGAGTCACCAGCCTCTAGTTCCGTGCGCAAAGAGGCAATGTTGGCCTGCAATTCATAAGTAGATGCAATTTTTGAATTATTGTCAGTCATGCAGAAGCAATTAAACAATCTATCTGCTAACATCAAAATGGATTTTATAGAAAACTGCACAACAAAACCTCAAAATTGGTTGTGTCAAGTTGCCTGAATGATAAATCTTCAGTTTCCTGGTGATCAAGTGCATCCAGCAGAGTTTTCAAGTCCTCACTAGTTTCAGCAGGCTCAAACCTTTTGAAAAAAAAAAAGAATTAGAACTAGTGTTTTTCAAGCTGAATCGAGAAAAATGGTTATTTCTTTTTTTAAAATTCCTTTTTAATATCATATATCCTCCTATTCTCACACTACTGCCAACTTTTAAAAAAATAATTCAAGCTAAATTGTACAAAAACTTCTCATGTAACAAGTAGAAAAAAATATTACAACTCTTTCATACTTGGGTGCCATGATAAAACAGGAAAATAAAACTGTGAATGTGTAATAACAGTCAACAGCTACAAACAGGTTTGTGCAAAATTTGCTTGACCATGGCTAACATGTGGAGAAAGATACACATTTTATGTTGGTTCTTATGCCAAAAACAGTGTGTTACAGCATTGCAAACAAACACAATTTAGCAACAATTTTATGAAAGGGTGCTTACTAATTGGTACAGGGTTCCTACGCAATTTTAAATAAAAATTTTCAGATCTTTTCCAGAATTTTTCCAGACTTTTTTCAGTCTTAAACTGTTCTGAATGACACACCTAGGTCAAATACAGGCACTATAATATTTATCCAATGAAAGTAAAATTATCAATTTTGAATGAAAGATTATGAAAATGCATGTCAAAAGATTAAGTATTTAAGTCTGGAAAATTATTTTCTTTTCCCATACTAACAGACCAAAAAAAATTTTTTCCAGACTGGAAAATGACCAAATTTTTCCCCATACTTTTGCAGACTCTGTAGGAACCCTGTTGGTAATGGGGCGCTCTTGCAAACAGCAACTTCACATCAACTGTACACTGATAACTCTACCAGCATGACAAAAAGCATATTTGAATGATTGCTACTGCAAACAACTTCATGGGAATATGTAGTAAATAGTTCACTTGGAAATGAACTGTAATGTGTGGCTTACTGTGTCAGAAACCATGCATCAATATTTTGCTACCAAACATTAAAATTATATCTTTTTCCTAAATAGAAGTCAGACAGCAATAAATTTCCACCACATCAGGAAAAGACTATTAAAGAAGCGGTTGCTAAATTTCTTAGATAGCAAGCAAAATGTTAACTGTTGCACAAAATACCATGTTTCATTCCAGTCAGTACCATCTATCTGTCCATCATGTACAGGAGCTTCATAATCTGCAACCAGAAACAATGTTTTAATGAATGCTGATCCTCATGTGCCAGTATAACTTAAAAATATCAATCCATTATAAAATTGAAATCAATTCCTGTTTGACAGTTTTTCACAATAATGTGTTATATTCAAAAAGTAAAACAAATGATAATAACCCCTTTTATTGATTATAAAAATAATTAGCAAGTAGATTGCTCTTTGATCAATAGCAAATACAACCAAAATATTCTTAAAATCTTCTAAACAGATACATGTTGCAGACTTTTTCATGCAAAACATTTTTTTTAATTATACTATTTGAATAAGAGCGTGCAGTGGCTGAAATGTATACTTTGCAAACAATATTGTCAGATTCTACTGTGAAAGGATTCCTTTTGATAGATTTGTTTCATATAAGGTCTAAACAAGTTTTATGAAGCAAAATAGTTATTTCTTTACATTTACACATGCATATTCTGAATGCACTTGAAAACCACAGTAGGTTCAACACCTCAAAAAGATTCTGAATTAAGGCTGGGCAAATTTTTATCTCTACTGTCCACATTTTCAGGTGCCTTTGACAAGCCACATGTCAGCTCATTTAAGATAAAATGACTTTACCTGCTATGCTTTATCAGTATGAATGCTAAGTATTATCCATCGGATGGAAGTCAAAGATAAAATAATGTAGTATACATCACATAACTTAATTAATGTGAGGAATGTAGTTGTTTTTCATAGGAAAACAAATTGAAATCAGGTGAAAGGTTAGCCCATAATTTATCTGCATGAAAAATTTCAAGGCTGTGAGGCACCATATGCAGGCCTGGGTGTACAACTGGCCCATAGCCTAGATTTGCCCACCCCTGCTCTGGAGCACCTTGGCCCAAAATTTTTCTGTTTTTTTTGCTGCAAGACATTTTTGCCATTTGTCCAATATACCTCAAAAACTTTCTGTCATCGATTATTTTTGGACATTTTTTGACCGAATTGACTTAATTTTTTTTTGGTAATTAAAAAAAAATTCAGTCCATGACCAGCAAATGACCAAGAAAAATGCAGATCTTGGATATCGTTGATATTTCCTCATGACCCTCCTTTATTTGTATTTGAATGCAATATAAACATGAACTTATTTCTACCGATACTGAATTTTTTTTTTTGGTGTGGTGCTCTTCTGCCCACACATTTTTGTTTTCTCTTTTCCAATTTAGCTATTTTGCTCATATGTATTTTTAGATACCTTAGAGCAGGGGTGGGGAACATTTGATATGGTCTGCATCAGAATTTTTCTTACCCAATTTAGAGTACAAGATCACGTCAAGACGAAGCTCCATGACAAGCAGGTAACTGAGACAGTAAGCCTGAAGCCTCTATCCCTTAAGATGGTACGTCATAAGAAGCCTCTATTCTTTATAGTAAGATAAAGGTAAAATTTTAGGATAAAATCAATTGTTATTTGTGACATGCCAGTGATAATCCGCAACTTATGTGGCCTGTTGTAGCAGTCACGCTACCGCGACCGCTACATGTGAGCAAAGACGGCCAAAGCAAGAAGGGAAAGACCAAGCAAGCGACACTTATAAGTGACTTCCATGCACATGGAAGCAAGAGCTCTCTTTGGCCGATTCGTCTGGAGCGGAATTAACATCTATGACGACACAATACATCAATCCCACACTGAAGGTGTGCCAACACAACCGGGTCGCACGCGCTTCACTGTGATAGTAAATAGGTTCCCCACCCCTGCCTAAGAGTATGTTCACATTGACTGCGCTTTGCTTTTATCATGTTGCTGTGATAGTGTTTTTGATTTACAGGTATGTTGCATCGAATTGCTTTCTCCATTGTTCCCAGATTTTAACACCCTTTAAAGACCATTAACCATTCCTGGTCTCTCAGTAGAGAAATCCAGATGCTAGCTTATGGCTCTGAGAACAATTGTGGGCAATGTTTACTCAACACTGTTCCTTAATTGAAAGTCAGGCCTAAGGAAGATGGATAGATGTTTTTATCAACATTATGTTATGAATGGCTACAGAGAAAAATAGTCTTGTAGGAAGTAAAAGTGCACAGCCCAGATAGAGGTTTCTTTTTACTGAAATTAAAATTTATCTATCATGCCCAGTTATTTGCCAACCCAAGAAATATCATGATAGATACCAGTTGTCTCACAGAGTTTACTATGTTAAGTATCCATCAGACTTGCTACTCCCATTTAAACTTGTCTACACCCATTTAAACTTGTCTACACCTAACTTTAACATGACTCCAAATCTAATAATAAATTGGGCCTCAACTTCAAATCTTTGCAAATAGGTCAAACAACTGTCCGATGATGCTCAATGTGACAACCTGGTCATTCGTTTTTTTTGCAGTCCTTGCATTTTAAATTTAACTCAAATGAAACTATTTAGTGGTTGTACCAATAAACCGAATTCAACTCATAGCAGTTTCAAGCAACCTATTTCAAAAAGTATAACCACAAAATAAAACACATACCAAGTTGTAAAAGCTTGCATTCGAAGCCAAGTGGCTTGAGATAAATTACATGTTAGTTTCACAAAATCACTATGCAACAATTATAATTTTTCTTAAAAAACATCATGTGTGCCACAGTTACCATTTGTTTTCTAGAAAAATTCAATGTAAGGTCAAAAAGCGCTCATATTGATCACAACATTATGTTGATTTAAAAGCAGATCTCTTCTAAGCAAGAGTTCAAAAAAGGAGATTTACTTTAGACTCTGTTTTAATCATTTCCATACAAATTCAATTAATATGTTCGCATATTGATGGGTTACAAAGCATTGCCAACATGAAGATGATTTTTAATTTTTAAAATTTCTTTAGCTAATAATTTTTTCATTGAAATATATTTACTGAATACATTCTACAATGGTATGCTAAAGAGAAAATTATTGTCATGTAGCAGATTTTTTCTCTCAAAAGTTCAGTGATAATAAAAGTTGCAAACAAATGGCACTTGCCAATGATGAAAACAAAAGGCAAGCTAATAAATTCTACTTAATTGGGTTGTAAACAATTTTGAATTAAATATTCTTTATCTGTAACAAATTTGGTCATGTAGAAAATACTGTAAATGAAAATGGTTTGACAGTAAGGTCTTATTTTACAAGTTACCATAGCAGATGTCAATGTCAATACAGTGTGTATTGTATGCAAATAAGACTAGAAACATCCATCTTTACAGATAAAATGTATCCACTAAAACTTTACACTTTTGCTGCTAGTGCATTTTCTAGAACATACTATGCTTTTTGTGCAGAGTGGCAATGTACATTCCAGAACATACTTCACTTTTTTTCTTGTCAAAAGTGCCATGCGAGACCCTTTCCTCTTGCAAGTTCATTTTAGAATGTGCAAGTGCCTTGTGATGGTTGCACAATGTGGTATGCAGTATGCAACTGAGAGAGTCTTTTCTCTTCTTTAATCTGACTGTCAGGTGAAGTCATTGTGGTGGAGTCGTTTTGCTCTTGCCAAGGTAGTGGGCAGATTCTTTTGCTATACGCAGTTTTTTTGCCCTTGTTTGGGTCTTTGTTGCAAGAAGGTATTTATTGCTATAGAGGAGTAATTGGAAGATATGTTTTGTGAAATTTTGACAGTGCTAGGTTGTGAAATGGATGTATTTTGTCGATTCTATGTTTTTTGAGGCTGATGTTACAATTACTACATCACAGTAGTTGGCTAAGAATACTTTTTGGTAGGACAGATTTTTCTGAATAAAGTTTTTTTATGTTTTAGAATGGCAACAAGCAAAGCTGCATATTAGCCTTTGATTTAAATTTATGATTTTACTTTTCACCACCAACTTTTCTTTTGGTTTCATGCTTTATAAACAATTATGATATCACAGTGATACGCTTACAGACACAGTTGCTTGCTGCATCAGTTTGAACACTCCCTTTTTATTGCACTTGTGCATTCACTTTTTAGGAATAGCAAAGATTGGGTCATGAATTATTGTATGTACTATCATTACGTTTAAGTACGAATATAAGTTTGTGATTGACAATGAAATGTTTGGATTTTTCTACAATTTTTAACTTCGAAATAAAATTAGTATTTGTTTTATGAACAATTTTTAGTAAATTTTTAGGGGAAAATTTAATAAATCAAATAACTTTTTTTCTTTCTTTGAATAAAACAATTCCAATATAGAAAGATTTCTAAATGAAAGTTTTCTTTCATAGAAAAAATTTTTTTTCAAATACAAGCCTTTTTAATAAAAGCAATAAATACATGCTAATTTATATAAATGTCAATGCACTGTGTATGTTTGCCCTTACAGTTTTTTTTCATGAAGAAACATGCCAAAATTAAAATAAATATTTTTGTCCAATAAAAAACATAATTGTAATCTTCATTATTGTTTATTTGAAATGCATATTCTATTACTTTTAAGTGGCAGAAAAAACAGTAAAACAGTCAATTGGCAATGAGAAATGCCCAAACTGACAAAATTAGCAGCAATGCTAATTTCCAAAAATAATTGACTTTTATGTTCTACTTCCTGGGTGGCCAAACTACAGTCCGTGGGCCGCATATAGCCTGCTGACCAGTTTAATCTGGCCCGCCAAATACCTTGCACATTTTTTCAAGAACTACGTTTCCAACTGTGGAGTGCAGACTGCAATGCAACAGTGTTGGCTGCTGCCTGTCTCTTGTTGCCTTGTCTGCCACAGCAGCACTTAGCTGCTAGCAGTACTATAAAAGTATAAATAAAATGGTGTGATTTCATTGTTATCATTCTACTACAACACATTTTAACATCCTATCTTTGCATAGATTACATAAACTGCACAGTATCTGGCCCTCCAGAGGCCAGGCAGTGGCAATTTGGCCCTTGGGTCAAAAAGTATAGCCACCTCTATTCTACTTATAGTAAAAATCCATCAGTTTAGACCAAAAACCACTTGGTAATCAACATTACTTTTGTGACAAAATTATCTGTCAATGAAAGTGGTATATTTTGTTTTGGGTTTTGAGGTGGCATATAACATATCTTTGTACATGACAGGCTATTATGAGTTTAAGAGTTGTACTTTTGTGTCACTGTTTATATAAAACCTTAATTTAAGTTACTGGATCAAATGTTTTCTTTGGACAGTCGGTGGTATATGCGCTTTCTTACAAATAGTGTTAATGTTCCACAATTTGCACAGACATCATAGACTACCCTGCAAATGGTATTAATTTTAAGTGTAAAGTATTGGCCAAATATCCCTTAAAATATATCCAAACCTATTTTGGATAAAGATTTCATTCATCTCACTTTTGACTTTTAGCTTGTACACTATTGCTGCACATTAAGTTTCCATCGTTGCAGGTAGGTTGATAGTTACTACTGCATTTTCAAAAGCATTCAACAACTGTAAAGAACATTATAAACAGAAAATTACAAATTTCCATAGTTGCCAGTAAGTTGACAACTTCACTAATGCATTTTCAAAAGCATTCAACAACTGTACTGAGCTGACAATAATTAGCAAACTTTTTTCATAGCATTAATTGCCCACCATAAAAAAGCAGCCTAACCTCTTACACTTACTTTCATCTGTTTTTGATGAAGTAGACTCCATGTTTTTCCAAACAGGCAGTTTCAACAGGTAGTTTCTTGCATTACAGTCATAAATTTCAGAGCTATGCTCAAAAATTGAATAGGTCAGTTAATGTTTTTCATACAATTTCAATTTATTTGTTTTCATATTTCACTGATTTAAACATCATGATTGAATCAGACTGCATATCATTGTAAACTAAGATTAAAATGCATTGTTTTACATAAAAATGTATCCATATCCTTGATGATGACATAATTGCTACAAATGTTAGACATAAAAAAAATATCATCATGACAACATCTGACCAACCTAAACCACATTTCTTCCATAAATTTATGAGATAGTAGTTGCTACAAGTTTTTTGATGGTATAGTCGCAAAACGTTTTTGACATATAAAAACATAATTATTACAACATTTCAATAACTTAAAAGACACTTTTTCCATAAATTTGTGACATGGCAGTAGATTACAACAAAAGGTTTTCCTGCTCAAAATTTTAATTTACAAAATGCATCATAGTTAAACTACAACACATCTGTAATTGTCAATCATGATGCACTTTAATGAAAACAGTTTAGAAAGGACAAACTCTGTTCAAACTGTGCACGCCCAGCTTATCAATAACAAAGAAGTGGATGAGCTAGAGCAGAGGTGACGAACATGCGGCCCGCAAAAGAATTTTGTGCGGCCCGCGACACATTCAGGTGAGACCAACAGTCTTGAACTTTCTTTGACCTGCTTCTAATCTTTGCGATGCGATATCAAAAAAAACAACTCAGTGAGAGACTCTCAGGCACAGATAATGAGAGAGGTCTGTAGGGATGTTCAGACCAAACCCACACTTCTGCCAATCAACGAAAATGACTATGACAGAAAAGTCAGAACTGCTAACAATGTAAGGTTGGATATCTCTGCGAGAGGACTGTGGAATAGCTGTGAGAAAACTTTCTTTGACATGAGGATCACACATCCCAACTCACAGTCTTATTCTGGGAAGTCCCTAGCAGAGATCTACCGACAATGAAAAAAAGACTAAGGATGGATAAGTACAACCAAAGAGTGATTGACATTAAGAAGTCTTCATTCAATCCCCTTGTCTTTACAACAAGCGTAGGAATGGCACCAGAATGCAACAGAGTCAACAAAAGACTGGTAGAAAAAATAGCTGAAAAATGCAGGGAGCCATACGCATCTGTCATGACACAAATAATGACAAAGCTCAGACTTGCATTTTTGAGGAACACCCTTGCTAAAATACGAGGATTTCGAGGCAAACAAAGTGATGTCCACCTCCAGGACCTCACAGACATTGACTTCAGCTTAATTCTTAGGCCCACAACCATATAAAGCTGAACGATGGTGTCAATGAAATGACACCAGTTATATCTGTGAAATAAGAGGCTAGTTCACATAAGTCGTGACTTTTTATGAAACTCTACCTTAGAACTAAATACTTCTCTCATTTACTAAACATATTTTGTTTTTGATGTACTTAACACCTATTGTATTAATGTTTGCTGCTAATATTACTATAATTTATCCATACCCTTGTCTTTTCACCTTCATTCCATGACACCATGCATCTGGTTAGAAACAACTCATCCATGAAACTCACCCCAATATGGTCCATGGGTAAATTTATATTTCTTCACGATTTATATAAACATTGTTTTCTGCCCTTGCTACTTGTTTTTGTAATGGAATGTTGTGTTAAAATGCATTGCTCTCTGCCTCATAACCTTTATTGCTGCTTGCTTCCTTCACCTGCTCATCTGTACATGCCTCAACTCTTCACCCATTGCTTGCCCATCATCATCTGTGTTATGTTGATGTCTACTGTATATGTACTGTATGTTTTTTATGGGAGGGGAACATTTTTTACATTCATGATTATGTGAATCAAACTGCAAGGTTTGAAACATTTGTAGAACCCTTATAATGCTAACCTTCACATGTGCAGAAATTCTCAATTCCACTAGGGCCAGTTGGCCATATTTGCCAGGTTCTTTGTTGAAAATGATGACACCTAAAGTTTCATGTTCAGTTACCTTGCTATGTGTATCACCTTGGGTTGCCAAATCACATGAAACACTTTCAAGGACCATTTGACATCTATAAATAATTCATTTTTAGTTCATGCACGCTTTTAATACTGATACAATGGTTTGTGAAATTTACTAAAAGAAATTTCGATGAAATTCAGTAATAAATTACATTTTTTAATATGTCAAAATATTCAAATATACCGCCATAGATACAGTGTGTGCAACACAAGGTATTACAGTATAATAAGTGTATGGTTTGTCTTATATATGTGACTAAAATATAATAATAGACCTAAATGGCTTGTTCATTAGCAATACCGTACTTCTTACAGCTTACCAAATGCTCAGTACTTTGTTTGTGAATGCTGCAAGAAGAACTTGTAAAACAATCCTGCTGTAGATAGAGTACGACAAAAAACAATTTTCAATGATGCCAAAAAAATACTTAAGACCAAATAGTTTCAATGGCATATTCACGGATAGTTCCTACAAGCAATGAGTAACTTTAGTGCCACCCTCAAAATATCTTACTTTCTTGCATGATCACCTTTTAAGAACTGCCAAAGAATGCCATGGAATATCAGGTTCTTTTCAGCATTTCATAAATATAATACAAGTAAATTTAGTAAATTTTACATATATTCACAGAAATAATTGTCTTTTCTGCTTGATTATACTTCACTCTCAGATGCTTACCATACACAATAACAACTCAAGCAAAATGAATCAAGCTAAGATGCATTAAGTTTCATGAAATCAGTCAGATAAGATTATATGACATCTATGACAGATTTCGACTCACTTCTTTTTCTAGCCTGTAACCCAGACTAATCTTTTATCGTCATATTATGCCAAATTATTTGCAATTGATTGCTACATGTATAATTTTTCCACGAAAAGTGTTGGCAGCAGCATCCATGTGGAGCAGTCTCATGCACTGCAGTAGCCTAGGCTAGGCTAACAGCAAGACTTATAGTCTTTAGTCTTCACTCAGTACAACCTATACATTCAGCAAGAATGAAAGAGAACAGATTGATGTAAGTACAAGTTGAAAAAACGTCGTGTTTGCTTTGTCAATATTGTGTACACAAACACCAAGATTCCTGAACTTACCACAGCGACAAGAACAACACAACCAACACAAACTTGACGTGTATGGCGTACAATGTCGCCTTGGTTTCTTTCAGCGTTACTGAAGCAGAACGATGAATAAGAAACTTACGAGAGGTCAGATATGGCCTGATCAATGCATTTTTTTCATTGGATAGATATTCCTAATTTTAATGGAAAAACAATGATTAAAAATTCATTCCTAGGTTGTGCAGAGCAGCAGCAATTCAGCATTAGACTGGTCAGTCGTTAGTTTACACATTCGCATCTCAGAGAGAGGAGTGGAAGATGAGCTTGAAATTTGACGATACAGATCCAGTTTAAATTTTAAAAATTCAGTCCAAGTCAAAATACCTTGGTCTAGTTTTATTATTTTTTATGCAAAGCTCAAATCCAAATGGAGTTCAAAAAAATTAAAAAACATACAGCTTTTCAATATTAAACGCCAAAATTCGTTTCTGCAAATTCAGCTCAAGTCCTTTTCAGATTTCTAAATGCCAAAAATTCATTCTGTCCAGATCCAGATAATGGCAATTGTAATGGTTTATTGTTTCATATGACTCAGCTAACAAGCAGAAGCACCATAAAAGGCATCGCATGCAAGAAACCAACCATTAGCGAACATTAGAGCAAATGAAAACACAATGGCATAATAGCTGATCAGTGTAAACAAAGACAGGTGCCGTGTCATATAGGATTGGTGAAAGACCGTGGCGGTCATCTGGTCAACCAACCCCATTTATCACTTTTTGACAAGTGTTGAGAAACAACAATTGGAGATTAAATAAGCATAATGAAAAGAAAAACGAATGAACGCAGAACATGGTGAAGAAAATGTACAGGTGAAAGCGCATGCCTATGTACATAGATGAGTGGATCGAATTTAAGCGAAGGAATTTGGTGTGGTTAGAGTATTTTTAGCAATACAAAGAATTTTAAAAATAGTAATAACAAGAGTAAAAAAGTTACAAAAACTAATTAATGAGGTACAGAAGAAAACAAAGCAAAACAGAAAGCAAGACAAAACAGAAACAAACAGAAAGTGTAAAAATCAAAAAGTGTACTTCATGCCGAAAAGCATAGAATGTGCACACAGAAAATACGAAAAAGTAGATACACACAAAAAATGAAACAGAATTACGGAAAAAAGTAGGTATAAACAATAAGGTAGATACACGCACAAAACAGAACAGAGTTACAGAATACTAGAATACACAGTATTTTGTTCTGGATAAGTGAAATATTGCTAAAGTTCATAATTGGGAATTTTTTTCATGTAGGAGGTGTTTCTTAAGTTTCCATTTAAAGGTGAAGATGGTTGAAAATTTAATGTCGTCTGGTATTGAAGACCATACTTTTGGAACAATAAATTTGAGAGAACATTTTCCTGAGGAAGAGTTAACTCTAGGTAAAAACAGGTTTTTTAGAGGTTGTGTGGCAGTTCCCTTCTAAAGAAGAAGAAGAGCACACGTTTAGGACAATTCCGCGAGAGCAGTGGTTACTAGGAAGTGTCCATGGCATGCCCAAGTTAACAATTAAGAAACTTAGACCCGCCCGTTTCGCTCGACCCGCTCAGTTTATCACAATAGGATTGTATTCACTCATGGTTTTATTCTGGTAACTTTAAGCACTGTGATATTCATCACAAAAGGGGTTTATAATGTGCATGAACATACACAGGCATTATTACTGGTGACAAGGGTTAATGCGAATTCTATTCGTTCACAGAGGGAGAGAGTAACTCATCCTATTGGGTAATCATAACACGACCTGCCTGAAAATTGGTTAAGCCCTCGGTATCTCCGTAAGTCTAACCGTTCTGGGGTGTTTGTTGGCTCCAGGCGTGTCCTAGATCACTAGACCCCACTCGTTCGCCAACTGTTTAGGTGTTAAGCTTGGTGTGCCAACTGCTCAACTGACTGAACCAAGCAAGGACACAGGTATATATAAATTTTCTCGAGCATTTTCATGGGTTACTCGGATGACGTCATTATGTCGAGTTCGGACTTTTCAGAGTTACCAGTGATTCGGTTACGTTTTTTTATCATAATTTGGATTGTGTTTTGTTATTATTTGTTTTTATTCGTTTGGATCGAAAATATTATTTATATTTTTATCTGAATTGTTGACAGAATTGTTTTTAGAAGGTTTTGATTTGCTCTCTTCCTAGTGGTGACTTGCTATTGCAAACGGAGCGTAAATATACGATAGTTCAAATAAATACACAATACAACGTCCTTGCAAATCAACTGTTTGTAAACCCAGTGTCCGTTTTCATTCTTCTTGAGTTCAGATCGTTAGATAATATAACTGTATGCATTCTAATTCTTTCTTTTTGCCTTTGTTCTTTAATGAGGTTATAGGTGAGCTTCCAAGTTGCTTTATGAACTTGCTTTTGAAGTCTTTCTTTGTTTATATTTCAGAGTCACAAGACGTTTCATATTGAGGAGCCAAGACGAACTCAACAGTTGCTAGTCTTGTGGAGTGATAATGAATTGAGCTGAGTGGAATAAAATATTCATCAAAATGATTTGGAAGCAGTTTGTTATGATAAGAGTGCACGAATTTGCCTACTGAAAAGCTATATAGTTTGGGAAGGTATAAGATTATTACAAATCTTTTAATCTGCAGGTGAGATCAAAAGACTGTATTTAGATGCAGCCGTTTTAGTTCGTGGGTTCTTTTCCTAGCTTCATCAAGGACGATGTTCACAAGTCTAAGCTTGCTTGATCTCCCTAAAGCTTCTGATGGTCTAGCAAGTAATGTTTAAAATAACAACACACTGGTATTATAAGTTAAGTCAGTTTTTTATTGAAAATATGACATTTGCAATTGTAAATTAAAACACTTACCAATTATGCACAGCATGAAATCAAATGGACTCTCTCGAATCAAGTTCACAGACACAATTCAACTCCTGGGACCATCTTTACAACCAACAAGATAAACTTAAAACACCTAAAGTAATTCCTTAGTTGAAAACCTATCGTTACATTAACTCATCGTCAAATGAACGACTTACAATTGTGGATAGGGCTTTTGACTAGTTTAATCGTGACGGCCGTTTCCAGCGTTTTCGTTAATCAAAAAGCTGTTAGTCAGTTTCCGAAGTTACTGTCACGATTTCAAAGCCTTTCGTTTTTGTTAGCGTTACAGAGTAATTACGTAAGCAAGTAAGATTTTTGCTGGTATCATTTGGGAATTAAGTTCTTAAGCTTTGAAATGTTTTACATTTTGAAATGACTTAATTTCATTTGGACAAACCAGTTTTGTCGCTTTTGGTGTCATAGATTTAACTTGAATAATGTCAATTTGGATAAGCCAAATTTATCGTTCTGAGCGTCAGAACCTTACCCAAACAAAGCCAAATTATTGTACAGAGTGACAAGGATCTAGGGGGACAAGCCACTCATGTCGACTGAAAACAAATTTTTCTAAGTGAGTTTGTTTTCAGTCAGAAGCTCAAGCTGCTAAGAACTGAGGTTTTCACCTGTCAGATCCAAGAGAACTCACAGCTAATCCGTGGAGCTAGGAAAAGCTGCAAGGCAGAGCTTCGTTTTACTTCTGATGCAAAACCAAAGTGGTTTAAACAACCGAAGGAGTTCATTCGCCGAGATCGACAAGCCAACTGAACTTGACTGCGAAAATCGCCCTATTTATACCCAAAAATCACGCGTTGAGGGCGTGATAACTGCATGCAGGGTTCTCAAAGTCAACTGGAAAGTCCCTAAGGGTATTTGTACTTCCTGTCTGGCTTATCACATGATTAGGTCGTGACAGGAAGTGAAAATAAGAGCGTTATCAGAACGTGATTGGAGTGAGAGCAGAGCGAGGTGCTGTTCATGTTCAGTATGTAGTTCATGCTTGCTTCTTGATGCTTGGCCTGTTTCGATGTTCATCAGTATTTCTTTGTCTTCTCAGTGCTGGTGGTGAATCCAGTCTTCTTGGTTGTTGAGTATTGTTTTATTTTGTAATACTTTATTTTAGATGTAGTAGACTTTATGTCTGCTACAAGATGTTTAAGTGCTGGAAATGATCTTCTAGTGATCCCATGTTAGTTGGATTTATTATTTTTATAGCTTTTTGAGAGGCTGAATGGTTGTTGTATTGTGACGCAGTTGCATTTGAAGCACCTCCCCAATTGAGGATTGAGTAATTACGGTGGGATGGATTAATGAGTTATAGACAACTTTCACAACAGATGGTGTTGTGTAATGTTTAGGTTTGGATAGAATTTTTGGCGGCCTGGAGATGGCGCCACATGAAAATAAATGGTCACCGCCAGATGGTGCCCATAAGTTACAAGTCACTGTGATAGTCACCACAAACGAATTATTTTAGTTCAATTATCCCCATTTAATGATAGTGCAACCTTAGTAGTAGTAGCGTGAACTCGTCAGGGGAGCTCTATTGCTGCTGGTTGCTTTCCTGTTAGTTAATGCCCCGAATTGCCATGTTTCTCTTGCGCTTGCCTCAGTAGTTCAAGGCGATGCAGTCAATTGCAACAAATTCCACAAGCTCTTAATAGTTAAGTATTTCCATTTTGTACATGAGGTTTCCAGCTTAACCTATTGTCAAGAAGGACACCTAGGTATTTTAGGTTATCTTCAGGGGAAATGTTGTGGTTATTTATGATAATTTTAAATGAAGCAGGATTAACATAAAATTAGTCTTATTGTAGTTAAGAGAAAGCTTGTTGGCTCTCAGCAACTGGTCAATTTTACATAGTTCAAGGTTAACAGTTGTCTGAAGAACATTAAAACAGGAATTTGACATACGGAGATTAATATCATCAGCAAATAAAGTAGTATGAAAAGAGTAAGCTTTTGTGATATCGTTAATGTAAATAAGGAAAAGCAAAGGCGAAATGACACTACCCTGAGGTACCCCGCATTATATCATTTGGTTAAAGGATTTAAATGCCCCTTTCTTAGTGCACTGCATTCTATTGTGCAGAAAATTTGAGAATGGTGTATGAGAAACATCTCTGATACCAATCAAAGTCAGTGACGGCGTGACTTGAGTCAGTGACTCGAATTCACTCAATGACTCAACTTGAGTCACGACTTCAGTGACTCGACTGGAGTCAAGTCACATTGAGAAACGAGTTTATGATGACTCCAACTCAGTTGCATTTTTTCCAAGTTACTGAACTCGACTCCAGTCACAATGACGGAATTGAGACTTCAGTCAGAGCAGTGGCGTACCTAAGGTTTTGCGCGCCCGGGGTCAAAGTAGTTTTTGGCGCCCACACTCAGGCTGTTTGTGGAAGACTGAGTGGGGGCGCCAACAATCGCTTTGGCAGAAGAATGCGTTGGGGGTACAAGGTGACTCGGTCTATGCACTGCATACATTTGTTTCTAGACAAGTCAGAAGACATCATGTGGCTGTGATTTCACGGAAATTACGTCGGACCCTGGGAATCAGGAACTATCGTAGAGTAAAGAATTTAATAGTTTCGCGTGAAGCTATCCTCACTTTTAATTTCGGTCACGATTCAACATTCAAACAGTTTTATTGCGACCAGGATTGCGGAGCCGGAGTCGGAGTCAGAAGGAGTCGGAGGTTTTTGGGTGAAGTCAGAGTCGGATTCCTAACAACACAGGGAGTCGGAGTCGGATTTTTGTGTCCGACTCCGGATGCAGAATTGGATCATTTTTAAGTCACACTCTTAAATTGCGAATTACTGTTCAAATGGTACATTTTCTTTTGAAACATTTGTTGAAACAGAGAACAGAAGTGGCCGGAGTCACTTTTTCAGACTCCGACTCCGCTCCTGTTCCAAATTTTTTTAATCCGGGCCCGTCTATTCTTCAAATTTGAGAATCCGACTCCTGTTCACACTCCGGCTACAATCATCCATCCAACCGTAATTTTCCCATGTTTTTACCTAAGAAGTGACCGCACAGACTTCTGCTACTGCCGAAATGGAAAAGTGACTCCGGAACCGGTTCTGTTTTTTCACAAACTTTCGACTCCGGATCCAGTTCCGACAGAAAAACACAGAATCCGGCCGGAGTCGAAACCGGCAATCCGGTTCTGGTCCCACCTCTGAGAGAGATTTCTTGCTGTGCACCACGATTTCCATTGATTTCAACAGCCAGATTTCATCCCTTGATATTAAGGAGTCGGAGTTGGAAATTTTGGAAAGGCCGGAGTCGGAAATTTTACCACCGACTCCGCAATCCTGATTGCGACCTTCCAAACTGCTGTGATACATTCGGATTGTAGCAACTAGTGAAAATAATGCAAAAACTAGGCAATAAGCTCTGTGATCATCTGCAAAAATATGCATGAATTTTAATGATATAATTTTATGGGCACAAAAATCTTCTGATGACACAGCGTGAAATTGGCCAGAGTTGCACCTTGTTTTCAAAAGTAGGGGTCTGCAAATACTGAATCGCGATCCAAATTTGGGTTACGAAACCTTCCACTCTTGGTCGCGAAATAATTTAAATTTGCATTTCAAATTTGCCATTGTCATTAGACAGAATAAATGCAATCATTTGGTGTGTTATGCGCAATGTTTTATACAATTTTGCGCAAGAAAATTTTTACTGTCAATAGTAGTCTTAAAAATGATATTTATTTATAAAGCATTTTCAGCAAAATTATATGCTCATGAAATGTTTGGGCTGCAAGAATTTAGAACTATTTTTAGGGCCGCATCAAAAAGTGTTTGTGGACCCTTGTTCTAACTCACGTTTTTTTCAGAGTCTTTTGAAGACCCCGAATGCAGCGTACCCGCTTGTTCCCCTCTCTCGTTAGGTCTGATCTCAATCTCCGCTGGTGCGAGCAGTAGGGGTTCCAGGGTTTTGAGTTTTACAACGTCATAAAGGGCTGACTCAGGGCAGACACATGAATACACAAAAGAAAAGGACAGACAGAAGAATGTACCAGAAAACTGATGGCAACTTATTTTATACAAAACTACTAGGCAAATACAAAATTGCAAACTCCCAACACATTTCTTTGGATACAAAACCCTGAAAAGTCAACAGAAGATAAAAAGAATATTGCGATGTAATGCTCTACTTTCAATTTATCCAACTGCAAAAATAAAGTTTTCTTCCCTTTACGGCAAATTTAGTGATTAATTATGTCATCATTTAAAACCCTTGAACTCCGGCGCCGAGCACTATAGCGGCTGGTAAACCTATGAGCGACCATAACTTCTGAACGGAATGAGTTAGAAAGTAACCGAAGGTATCATTTGATCCGAAAGACATGCCTGCACATTTTGAGATAGGTCGCGCGCACCTGTGACGTCATTGTGATGGAGTGATGGCTCATCAAAAGTTTACCGACCACTATAGCCCGGAGCGGGAGTAAATGTGTGACATGCAGTAACCTAGAAAATATCCAAGGTCAGCGACGCCCCAAGATAAGTTCTCGGTTACCAGTTTCGTGACCTGAATTTCGACAATCATGTCCATATAGATATTCACTTTATAGTTCGAATTAATATAACTGAAACGTTCACAATCATATTGTAACTAGTAGTGTTGAACAAATCGGAGATTTTCGCAATCCTAATCCATTCCAAAATTTTCATTGAGTAACCGGTCCGATCCTAATCCGGTAGACCTGTCCAAATATTTGATCCAATCCGGTTTATATCCGAAAAAAAACTCTGATTGAGCATTTTACTGCAGTGATCAATGCAGTTTGGATATCCAATTCTGATCCGGTTGAGTTTTTTCGAAATCCAGTGCGATCCAGGTGCGGTTCTGAATTGCAGAATCCGTTTGGATCACGATCCGGAAACCGGATCATGTTCAACACTGGTAACTAGTAACTACTCAACGCCAGGGCCTACGTGAGGGGTCCCGTGGGATGTAAGTACGCAGGCTTTTTTTCTTTAATCATGGCCAAAATCACTATTGAAAATCAGTTGCCAGTATAACAATTGATAAATTTCTAAATCATGGTACCTGTTTCATCTATATTCTGATTAACAGTTTTTTTTAAGGAAAATGTTAGATACCCGCTATGGCACCTGTAGGGATCCGATTTCTCTGATTCTTGGGACCCGATTTTCAATTCTAGGGACCCGAATCGGGTCCCTAAAATGCCTTAAAAAAAACTGTCTATACGTACATGGTACACAAGTTTCGACGAGGACCCAGAAGCTAGGGGGCCAGGAAGGCCCGTAGCTATAGGGGGCATTCGGGGACAGTACTCTCCCAAA
>Ga0210059_1004329_pt1 | contig 22883 bp, 18 predicted proteins | sample Ectturendosymbi2_FD_188042 | JGI IMG/M metagenome (GOLD analysis project Ga0210059, IMG submission 188042) | Ecteinascidia turbinata endosymbiont from Florida, USA - Sample 2 (SPAdes) (version 2) | ecosystem: Host-associated > Tunicates > Ascidians > Unclassified | place: Key West, Florida...
GCACAACTTTGAAAACACTGAAAGTTAGGAAGACACGGCTGGCAACACATGAAAGTTAGGCAATAGCAGGTTGGGATCGCCCCCACTTCATTATTTTCGTACCCTACTTCTCTGCATTCGCCATCAGTAAATTACAAAGTTTACCACTTTGAAAGTTTCACACTTTACCACTTTGAAAAAATGCTTGGTAGTTGGTATCCTGAATTTGTTTATATTCATGTCTTTATGGGAATCCACTAAATCATAAACAACAACCAAGAAGATTTAGAATACTAAATTTGTTTTAAATTTCATTCTTTCAACTACAAGAACATAGCATACAAAATCATCCAACCTGAGACTTGGTTTGGAGAGCTTTGAGGCTGGATGAGTCAAGGCTGCCCTGATCTTGCACTGACACTCAAACTAGTTGTTTGAAAAATATGCAAAAGTAGGAAATAATTCATCATATACCTTATCACAAACATTTCTAGTATGTAGCCTACACAATTGATTAAATTCGTGCTAAGAAAAAACGGTTCAAGTTATACTGGCTAAGAGCTGGCAAAAAAACTGTAACATCACCTAGCAAGTCTACCTTAAACCAACCACTTACTAGTCAATCTTCAAATAACCTGTAACTTCAAGCATGGGCTAAATTCAAGCCACTGAAAATACCTGAAAAGCTGTAGAGAAATGAGTACTCATAATACTTAAAACATGCCATTTTTTCTACTTGATAAGAAGAATGAATATAGCCTTGCTTATTGACAGTCTTTGCAGAAGAAAGCAATAATACAAAATTTCTTTGTGCACTAACAAGAAAATGTTCTATAAATTAAAAGATATATTGTGGTCATTACTACAACAATTGCATGTTGTCTTATTTTCTGATGAAAATGTTTACTAAGGTACAACATCACAAGAAATGAGGAATATGTCTAACCTCTTCAACTCAGAGACATAAAAAAGAAATCCTTGGATAGACATTTAAATGTTCTAAATCATGCATTTATCAACTTCATTTTTGCAATACTTCCAGCTTTTGTGTATCTGATTATGCACCAGACAGTTATAGCTACTATTAACAACTCGGATGCTTGAAGCTGTGCTCTCCTCTGTAGGCTCATTAGTACCAAATCTGTCGAGTAGACCTTTACATTTTTTGTCAGCTTTGTTCTTTCTTCCTTTTTCCTTCTTTTTGCTGCTTTACTTGGATACTTTCTGTTTAACTGTGGCATTTTCATAAAATTATCAATAAACCAAATACCTCAATCTCTAAAATTCATTATTTGGTATGAAAAATTATCATTTGGTATAACTATTCGCTCTTATTTGATAAGGTCTTTTCAGAACTTTTTGGAAGAAATTTTAACTCACAATTTTTTTAGGAGTAGAAGTTGGTTTGAAACTTTTCTTTGTTTGAACATTGGAGATGGTGTTGGGGCTGCATTGAAAATATAGTAGCCTACTTACAAATTACAGTTGCTGTTAGGAGTCCATTTGAAAGCAAGGTACTTATACAATACAGTTGCTGTTGGGGGCCCCTTTGAAAGCAAGGTACTTGCACATTTAATGTTGATGTCTGGGCCCCTTTGAAAGCATAGTACCTGCACATAACAGTTGCTGTTGGGGCCACTTTGAAAGAAAGGCACTTACACATTACCATTGCTGTCGGGACCCCTTTCAGAGCAACATACTTACACATTGCAATTGCTGTTAGGTGCCCCTTTGAAATCATAGTAGTTGCACATTACAGTTGTTGTTGGTAGCCATTTTGAAAGCAAGGTACTTACACAATAAAGTTGCTGTTGTGGGCCCCTTTGAAAGCAAGGGACTTACACATTACAATTGCCGTTGGGAGTCTCTTTGACAGCATATAATTTTAAATTACAGTTGCTGTGGTGGCCCCATTGAAAGCAAGGTACTTACACATTACAGTTGCTTTTGGGGGCTATTTTGAAAGCAGAGTACTTACACACTACTTTCTTTTAGGGGCCCCTTCAATTAACTTTGAAAGAAGAGTACTTTTACATCTCAGTGGCGGTTGGGGGCCCCTTTGAAAGCAGACTACCTTCAAATTGCAGATGCTGTTGGGGGTCCTTTGAAAGCAAAGTACCTGAATATTACAGTTTCTGTAGTGGGAGGCTTTGAAAGTAGAGTACTTACATATCATCTGCCTTGGGATGAGTGGATAATAAGTTTTTCACCAAAAATAAGGAAAATTCATGCGCGTAGCACCTAAAGGGGGGGCTCCCAAAAAGGGGAGGCCCGAGGCAAGTGCCTCGCTCGCCACCCCTTAAACACACCACTGCCTATCGGTCACGACTTTGCACTGATGGACCTCGTGTTCATTTATCCGGCCCAACCTACATGCCTAGTTATATATGTCCAGAAGTTAGACTTCCACTTGATCAACATGTTGTGTGTAGTGATTGTTGCAAAAAATGTAGGCCTACTATGTCTAGTCCATGTAGTCTTCTCTTATTTTGTGCTGCATAGCAGCAGGACACCTTTGGTGCTTGCGACCAAAGTTACACATTTACGTAGCCTGCTGTTTAGACAGCCAGATGGAGTTAATTGTGTAGTTAGAAGAGTCTATTCAGCAATCATTGCTAAGTTGTACCAAAGCAGAGTAGTGCAGTTAGTGGATTATGGATGTTAACCGTTGCGTCCCCGTAGGTTTTAGCCTATATTTGCTAACATTTATAGGCGATTTGCGATGCAAAATGTTATTATCTAACCATGTGCCATGCACCAGGAGATTAACAAGTCCAGACATCAGCAAGGTTTATACATGCGTATTTTAGCCAGTAAAAAGCCCAATGCGCAAGCTTTACATGCATATTTCACTTAAGCTCATGGTAATGTTTATTAATTTGCGCTAATGAAAGAAAACGTTCACCGCGGCGCACATGCTTTGACCGGTCTCATGTTTGCTCCTTTGGTAAAATGTTTTCATAACTAAACGATAGGATTGATTCTGATCTCCTGCAAAATTTTTTACATTTGCGTTTCATTACGACATCTCTAAATAATCGCCGTCAAATAAATGGCAATGATTTACGACCCAATTAAATGACAGTGATTTACAACTATTTTGTTAAGCGCGTTCAAAAAATTTTTGTTGGAAATTACGAGCCTATTATGGGAATTTGCGGGAAGATATTTATAATCAATTTGCGCAATCTGCAAATGCTGTTCATGTTGTGAATTACATATAAATTTTCAGAATGTCTAGTCCCCCTGCACAAACATGAACGCCCCCAATGGAAGAGTTCCTGGTGACGGTTCTGCCCACGCCCGCAGACACGGGGTGCATGCGGGAGCAGTTACCCCCAAATCTTTTCGTGCTTCCTCAAATTTTGTTGCGCTCATAAACATTTTTTTCAAACATATGATAAAAACAAAAATCTTTCCGCCCTAAAAATGCATTTCCCCCCACCAAACCTTATACCTGGCTGCAGACCTGATTCTGCCAAAACTGTGCCTTCAATTAGGATATTTTGTTTTGAAGGCCATTCGGTCTCGAGATGTACTGTACAGTAGCATAACGTCGAAAACTTGTTTTTATAAATCACGATTAGGCGGGCCCTTGCATGGGCGTCCGTAGAAATTTTTCCAGGGGGGGCACCGTCGACATTTTGCTTATAATTTTCAAGTTGCTGACGATGCAGTGTAAATGGACCTTCACAAAACGCTTTTCCCTTTCTACATCACAAAGAAAATGTCCCATGTTACAGTAACAAGCACAAAAATTGCGCTTCGTTGGCAGCGATACCCAGGACCCAGGTGTGCTACGATAGTTCACACCAGTGTTTTTCAACCTGGGTTCCGCGAGTGGCTGCCAGGGGTTCCACCGAAAGGGATCGAAATTGCCTGGGACGAAATTAGCAATCACAGTTCTATGCGTTGTAGCAATATAGACACTTGGATTATTACATAGGGTTCCACGAGCAACGCAAACATTTGCTCAAGGTTCCGCTGTAGCAAAAAGGTTGAAAAACACTGGTTTACACAGTAGGCCAGGGTCTCCAAACTTTTTCGTCCGAGGGCTACATAAGCTATTACTCAAAGGTTCGAGGGCCGGACATCATAGTCATACGTAATGTAAGTGTTTCGGGATAAGCTACATTCTACCAAATCAACATGTTTTTCGTAATATATATTATTTGAGTCGAATGGACAGATGCAGCGATTTAGCAGTTTTTCGCTAACATCACTCAGCGAACTTCCAGGGTCCATCAATGCAGGCAGTTGCTTTCCATGCACAAAAACGACCACAACTACTGCGAAACTCAAACACTCCGGGGCTTGTTGAATCGCACACAAAGCAGGAGTAATGCAAGCCGATGTGTTGCTCGGTGCTTCCTTCGCCGGACTTCTACACACCTTCGCATAATGACCAATTTTGTGGCACCTGTAGCATGCAGCTGAGCGCACAGGACACCTCTTGCGAATGTGCGTTTTCTTACTACCACAGAACAAGCAAATCTCGATTTCATGCATCGCATACACAGAAATTGTTTGGTCATTTGCACACTTTGCTTCATCTTGTGTAACTGCTGCCGCTGATGTGCAAGGCCCTGTACAAACATACGATTCAGAGTTTTTCTGTGCAATATCCAATGCGCGAGCTTTTTGAAAGGCAGCTTCAATTCCTGTAAGAGCCGCTGGCGTATGGGATGCGACAAAATACCGTTATTGAACGCATCCTGAATGAAGCCACCCAGTGGCGTAGCAAGGCTAAGTGCCGCCCGGGGCCGACCATAAAAGTGCCGCCCTTTCCACCCCTCAAATTTGCTTACAAAAATTTTAAATGGAAGTTCATGTTTCGTGCTAATTCAAAGATAGAAGGATTAATAAAGCATCTTCAAAATCGCAATCAAACACTAACAAACTGAAATGTGTCCTGTTTTTTATTGTCGATTATGGTCCTTGCTTTTTCTGCTTGTCGCCACCTTTCTCATCATTAATTTTTCTATTTTTTGCTTTCTTTGCATAGGTATATACGAACCCCACATGTTTCGTCAAACTTTCCTCCCTGTTGGTTTTTGAATCTCCGGTGAGCTCACCGCATGACATTTTAATAGTTTAGTCATTCCAGGCGATCAAACGGAAAAATTAAGGGATGTGATGGCGGCATACCTACCTTAGAAATGTAAACATTTCTGTATGATAAAATTTCGTGTAGTATCCCCGTCTTTAACTAAAATAGTATATATACTGCGTATAGCGGGCTGTATAATTAATCTGATAATATCATCGCAGTGGTGTAAAGAACGTTTCATTGTTCACTTCACAATTCAGTAGTGGTTTAATCCTCTTAGAATATATGGAAGACTTCGAACGTTAACTCGTGGGCACTTGCGCGGAGCCCTCTATATGTGCAGGGATCCATTTTGAAAAAATATTTTAAACAGGTTTATAACAGGCTATGGTTGGGAAGCGCTTGCTTGCAGTCTTCATCGTGACCTGCGCACTTGGTCTAGCTGTTGCGTTGGACCTCTGCCCATTACACGTGCATAGTGTTATTCTTTGCCTTTGTTCATTACCAAAAGAACCATCACCAGAAGGTCTTCATTTGGGAGACTAGGTTTGCGCAGGCTCTTTTTAATAAAAGCGTTAACCACAATCATATCTAAACATATCGTTTACCCTTGCGTTAGGTTTCCAGACGAAGGTTCTTGCCTCAAATTCATCAAAACGAGAGCAACACCTTTTTTAAACTTTTCTTGTTGAAATAACTTTTTCTATGACTGCCAATGTTTAAAGTGTACCGTTGAACAAAGGCGGCTTCACGAAAACCACGTTGCCTATCGTCTGGCTCTTATTCACTCTACTTGCAGTTGAAACTTACAATTTGAGCTCAAAGTTACCCATGAAAATACACCAAATGTCATTTTCCGGCACCATTACGTCATGCAGAAAAACAGCAGTTGTATTGAAACTGAGAAAAGTTATCTTTGCTAAGTTCTTCACTTCAACCGCCAAAACTTAATGTTGATAGGCCCACCTAACGACTGGGCAGCAACTTATTGCAGTTATTGAAAATACCCCACTGGACATTAAAAATAGCGTGAGATGTGCCAAGAAATGATTTTTTTATAATTTTGACGACGGCAATCAGCGGCATGCCAACACCTGAAATATGCTTCTTACCGCGGCAGTTGAGGCGAACGATCTTGCCCAAGGAGCACCACGGCGAGTCACTCAGTGTCTGTGAATTGGACACACAACCTTCCAATTGAGAGGCGGACACTCTACTACTGGACTATCGACGCCCCAATGAATCGTTTGTCGCTAATGCCTAGGTGTCAGGAGATGTTATGACGGGCAGTTGGGGCGTTATTGAGAAACCAAAGATACGAGAAAAAGGATTAAGTTAACCTTGATTATTTAACGTGATTTCATGCAAAAAATTTTATCAAATTTTGAGAGGAGGGGCAATATAAACCGAAAACAACTGGAGCCCTAACGTTTTTAGTCTGCGGTCGAATATCATCTCTATCCTTTGTGCAAAGGACTTTTGAGTGGGATTACAGAAATGGCTTTGTCTGGTGAGGAAAGTGTAGGGATTGGGGCACAATTGGCCCCCAAGTAAGCATGCTCGTAAATAGCGGGCGCAGGAAAATTTTTCGCCCCCCTTGGAAATATGTTTTGGACGTAGTTTAAAACTATTGAACATAGTTTAAAAAATTTGGCCCTCTCTCAGGAAACTCTTCGACCCCAAACATTTTATCAATCCACTCACTTCTAAGCCACATGTCGTGTTCGTTTAGGCTAGCCTACCAGTCTAGAGCTTCTGAACATGAAAATTGAAAAGCGGTAGAACATTTAAAAATGTATTTAAAATAATAACGAAAAACTATAACTTTTAAACTCCTTTCAAATATTAAATTTTGGTCAGCGAAGTGTCGCCCCCCTTAAAGCGCCGCCCGGGGCCCGCGGATCCAAGGGCCCCCCTTGCTACGCCACCACAATGTTCGGTCTTTGAGACAGCACGAAAATTGCAATCCTTACTCAACCGCCGGAATTCTTGCAAATATTCGTCCATGCTTTGGCCTGGTTTCTGCCTGGTCGTGGCAAGGCGGTACCCAGGAAAGTGCGGGGCCCAATGCAAAACCTAGGCGCGCGGCCCCTCTGCACAATGGTGTTATGACGTCACCGTGCTCAGTCAACCCGTGGTATGACTTTTTAATGTGGATGTTTTAGCAAAATAATTATATGAATGTCAAGAAGACGACCGTTTAAGGGACTTGGGCACAGCTGATGTGTACATACGTCAGTGTTTATTACTAACAGCATGCTACTGTGTTGAACATTAGACACTACCGCTATCACTCGTAACAGGGCCGGACTTGAGCCGATGTAACCGATGCAGCTGCATTGGGCCCCGGGCCATGGTGATTGTTCATTTTTGCCAGATACACCTAGTGCTTGAGAATTCAGTGGAAACACCATATAAATTTCATTAACAAAGAACGCTCTCGCCAGGAATAGCGAATTTCCTCTATTGTCGAAAGTTAGCAAACGTGCTCAATTCTCGTGTTAGTGCCTTACATCTGCGCTCTACCACGATCGTAACACGGTTGACTGAACATGATGACGTCATAAAATCGCTGCTCAGAGGGGTCCCGCGCCCAGGCCTTGTGTTGGGCCCCGCGCCTGCTAGGTCGGGCCTTGACTCGTAATTAAGGAAGCTCTGCAATGGAGCAAAACCGAAAATATTTATATTCAGTAGTGATTACTAAAACTGGCGGAAAGTCACACTCGCAGAGAAATCACTAACGATACTCAACGCAACACCGGAATATATAGTTGTATTCTTGTATCTCCTTTCAATCACAATTTTTCAAACGAATGTTTTATTTAAAACAAATGTCATCATGGAGGGCCCCCTTGGAGTGGTGGGCCCGGGGCTAATGCCCCCGTTGGCCTCCCTTAATCCGGCCCTGACGAGGAGGCCAAAATTGCGTTTTCAAAACACACTATTCGCACTGCGCGTTGAAGTTTGGAATGCGCTTCGCACATCACCCGAAGTCTGCTTGGAACAAAGCGATTAAAGTGACTGCTGTGGTGCACTTCATAACATGCGCAAATATTTTCCTTTATGGTTTTACTCATACTCTTCACATACAATTAACTTGCCCCAGGAGATACGTTTTTTAGGAGGCATACATCGCGTACCACTCGCATGAAAGAAATACAGCACTATACGCATAGGCATCGAAAGGATTTTTTCCAGGGGAGGCCACAAGGGGATTTTCCAAAATTTTTCTAGAGGGGGCAAAAGTGAAATTTGTCTTTTCCCACTCGAAACTAAGCAAACAACCTTTTTTTGGTGAAATTTTCCAAATCCAGGGGGACCTTCGCCCTCCCCGACGCCCATGTTTATACGAACAATTCGTACTGTTCCGCGCCGTCTTTGGGAGCACTGCATTATTGCACAACTCTTGCGCATTAACATTTTCTAAAAACACTGCAAGCAGCGATGTTTCCAAGGCGCACCGACAATGTAAAGAAGTCACTCGTTAGCAGTTTTACCAGACGGTGTAAATGGTATGAAGCGCGCTCCTTTCCTTGTCTTCCTGAAACCTCGTCTGATCAACACAATGTTATTTTGCAGTCGATTCCAATGTTTACTAAACGCAGTTTCTGTCTTTAAAAATTGTTCACTTTTTTGTTTTGAAGTTACTTTTACGTAATTGCACAGATCACGAATCCAAATACAAAAGATACTGTATTTGCGAAAAAACACCCAAGGGTGAGGGTAAAAGATAAGTTTATGTCATAGAAATTCTAATACAAAGCACAGGCTACTGCCTTGTAGTTCACAACACACGCTAGAAAAACCTTTAATACAGTCGAAATGCATAAAGCACCTACAAACCTTTGTAAATAAGTAGTACAAAGCTTTTTGGTGCCTTTTTAGACTGCCTCATGTTTCACAAATGAAAAATATTGTGAAGTATGCGTGAAATCACAAAACACGCTGGTAGAACGAAAATGGTAAAAAGCAAAAACGTTTAAATTTTGAAGTTCATAACTGGTTTGTAACCCACATAAGGATGGCTGCTGATGAACCAGATTGGCGCGCATCTCCAACGACAAAAATTCGTTTTATAGAGAAAATTCATCATGTTGCAGATAATGTACCGAGAAAGAACTTTTCAAAATAAGTGAGTGGAGAACGTTCTTCTCGCGTTTCCCCAACTATAACACTGGGTGTTGCTTCTTTCAGAAAATAGAAAAACTCGTTTGCATTGTATACTGACTCGAGCGGGCCGAAGTGACAGACCACTTACATTTACTTTTTTACTGTTGATCTCCACTTTCGCTCAACAACCGAAAATGACGTTCCCATTGAACAAATTCAAAACTGCTTGTGACGACAGGTCTGCGTTGCCGTGATAGCATCTAACCGCGCTTTTACTAAGACGTAAATGCATACCACCGAACAGCAGCGTTTTGCGAATTGAACGGATTACTCACAACTGGCCTTTCCGTTTATGTCGCCGCCATTTCGCTTCAAATTGATAAATAACCATTGTAAACTTTTGTGTTTGTCTTTAAATTTTGTGAAAGAAAATATGCCGTGGTAGCGCTAGCTGTGTTTACGCTCCAAATTCGAAAAAGGTCGAATGAAGACCAACAAAACTTCTGCAGGGCGTAGGTCTTCTCAGAAACGCCATTAAAAAATCGAGTTCTTGCAATTTGGTCCACGGTTAGTTCTGGGTAGTGGCGAAGCGGATTCAAGTGCAACGGTCATCGCCGAGCAATGCCCGTTCCATGGTAGCCGTGGCGCAAGCAAGGAAACGACAGTGTCAAAGCATAATATCTCCAGTGACGCAGAAGCCACCGGAGCGTTCCTTGGGACGGGTTGGAGGGCGCCTTGCACTCAATCCTTTCTTCACAACCTTTCCGAGTACGAGACCCGAGTTCAAAACAAGTTGCGCTCTTGTTTATAATTGGCCTTGGCGCGAAGCAGCATCCAAACCAATCGGAGCAATTTCACCGACCTTGGACGCGCTCTTTCCCAATGCGTTTTTCACATATCATTTCAGGTCGAGCGTTGATGAACCAAGGTACTTGTGAAGTGACTGAACGGACGACCGCACCAGTTTGACGTTGATCATCTCACGCTTCAGTATCTTGTGCGCTTCATATCTGTACGAAAGAAACAAGTACTGTTTCGTTTAAGTTGTTATCGGTTGCAAGGTTATTTTTCTTGTAAGGTCTGCCTAGCCAAATAATTTTAGAATACTGTTTTTTTCTGACGTCTTTCCACAGCGTGAACAATTCGACGTTATATTAGCAGAAACATTGAAGGTTTAAACTTTCTTAGTTATGTTTCACAACAACGCAGCTCCACGAAGTTTTATAATTTCGTGGTTTACAGTTTATTCTACGAGCTCTGGTGGCTCCACACTGAAGTTCGACCAAGGTCAATGACGTAATCATACCAAGTCGTTCTCCGTCAAGGGTTGATAGGTTTTTTGAATGAAAACACGATCATACTTCATCTCAAATACAGCTGTCATATCTAACTATAGTTTTCTTTTGAGTTTTGGCAAAACTGTTGGATGCGGAATGATTTTGTTTTAATCAACAATAGCCTTTGAAACACAGAAGCTTTACCTGTGACATCCCCCAATGGAATAATAGTAATCTCCTCCCTCTCGACCTTTTATCCAGAGTACGTCAATGGGTGGAACGTTTTTAGCGGTATTGCTGTCCTTTGAGGACAAAAAACAAGTTTTTCAGAACAGAGTAGACAATTGGTATGCAAGCTAAAATACCGCATTCGTTAATGGTGGTTACGCTGGTCTAATTTTTAAAAGAGTTTGGATAAAAAAAAGCTTAAAATAGCTACAACAAAGTGTTACGTAGCCAGGTGTCACATGAAGCAAAACCGTATCAAACCTAGTAGCTGTAATACTGTACCTGCAAAGTTTCTATCAAGGACTTTACTTTTTCTTCATCCAACTCTGATGGTATAGGTCTAATGATATGCTTTATGGGCATTTCACGGACTTCCGCAATGTGGTCACTGAGAACGTTGGTGGTGTTCCCACGAGTCTGAAAAACTTAATAATGTAACTTACACATCAGGAAGCAGCCAAAAATTTGAAGCACAAGTTCTTAAATACCTGATTGCAAAACAGGTGCACATCTAAAAATTATTACCTTATAGAGTTTGAGTCTTTGAATGCAAACGTTAAAGAAGCTGCATGTCAACTAAAGCATTAAATATAAATAATCAAAACAAATCCAAAATTTCTTTGAACTACATTTTGTATATTTATGGTAATTTATTCCTAACCTTGGGATGGCCTGATTTAAATACCCAAAATTTATAGATTTTTGCTTACTAACATAATCCTTAATTGACATTTTTTGAATCAACCCAGTAATGCATCTGCATTTTTCTCAATTGCCATCAACCATACTTAACAAAAATCAAAACCTGTAGACGGAAATGCACTGACATGCACATACATTCACTCAAACAGAGTGTGTCATATTGTAAGCAAGGGTACACCAGCGTTTTAAGCATTCTTAGATGTGCCTAAAGCATTTGACAGAACTAACCATAATCTGCTGTTCGCTAAGATAATTAAGTGCAATGTACTGATGTGCACAGTAAGACTGCTGATGAGTTGGTACAGGCAACAGACCATGCAAGTGAAATGGAGTACCAATTCATCCACCTTTACTGTAACCAGTGGTGTACGGCAAGGGGGAGTAATGAGCCCATATTTATTTGCTGTTTACCTTGGTGAATTCTTGAACCAGCTGGGCTCAGAGTGGGGCGCACTGTGGGAAATATGGCTGTGAATCACCTAATGTTTGCTGATGAGATATGTGTGTTTGGACCTAGCTAGCATTGCTGGACTTCAATGTCTTCTGAATATCTGTGGTGATTATACTGCTGAACATGAAATTAACTTTTAATTGCAACAAAATAATTTGGTGTATTTTTTGTCCTCAAAAGTATAAAAACCTGCTCTATCAAATGTTTTCCTGAATGGCAAAACATATTTCTGACCAAACCAGTTATCTTGGTGTATCACTAAATACCTTGCTAAAGAATGATGATGATATACAGAGACAAGTGAAATCACTGTATTGTGTAGCAAACAAGCTTGAAGGTACTTCCGCTCAGTTCTCATCTGCAGCAAAAAACTCTCAATATTCCATGTCTACCGCATGTCAATGTATGCTTGCTAATTGTGGAGCAAATTCGCATAAACTGGTATGAAATGCTTACATGTTGCCTATGACAATTCCTACTGAATTATGCTTTACATACCCAGAAATGTAAGTGTTCGCCAACACCAGGTTAACCACGATAAAACAATCTGTATCATTTTTTTGAATTATGTGCATCTTCATCAAAATTTTTTATCTGATAACTTTAAAGGTCTTATGCTCTTTCAAAAATCTTCATTTTCCTCCACTGTTTAACACTCCTGTATTATGATGACCAATTGCAGTAGTTGCTGGTGCATTGTTTCAGTGTTTGTTCTCCAGTAAGGCATGAGTGTAGCAGCCAAAACTTCAGTGTGCTTCATGGCATCTCACGATTTCTGTATTTCATTGTGATTCCTGTATCAACCCCAGCATGTCAATGAAAGATAGATAATAAAAGCACCACAGCATTTGATTCTATCAGCAAGAAGCTGCTTGTAGAAGATGGTCAGTCTTGTAGCAACATTGCCACACATTCGTGGCAGACCAAGCGCTGTTGAAATCACAACCTTTTAGTCATTCACGGCTTTGGATTCTATGAAGAAGCTTCACAAGACTGAGCTGAAAAACAGTTCCTCATTGCACTTGTGTGCACTTAACTCTGTTGCAATATGTAAATATGCTTGTAGCACAACAGGCCAATACAAAAACTTCGTAAATAACACATTGAAACAAGGTTGACTTTACCAATAAACATATACTTACCTGTGCAGACAAAGCATGATCTGAACTGGCATTTACTGCAACACAAACTGAAGCTCTGCTGCAACCTGCCATTGGTGCTGTAGACAAGGCCCCTTCATGGAGCTTGGTGTTCTGAAAATAAACAACCGTTTTGAAAATAAACTGGAACAAGGCTACAGTGATTAAGTCTGAAAGTTTATCTTGTTGAAAACAAACTCTACCTTGTCTAAAAGATCCAAACAAACTTCTTTGTTCAGCTCCCAAAAGGATACCAATTTATTTAGAACCTTCATTCTCTCTCTGTACCGTTCCATTGATACCTCACTAACAAGCACAGACACCTTACTCCACAATGCATGTGCAGTCTTGTACTTTTCAGTCTGTGTCTTTTCAGGACATTTGGAATTTTTCAATGTGGATATTGAATGGGAAGAGTCTTTCTGCACGTCAGCTGAAATGCAGGCATGCAATAAGCATTCAGCGTGTATGTTGAATCAACCAAGATTATTTCAGGAAACTTATCAAATTTTGTTTCATTATGAGATCTTGCTAATAAATACCTTGCGGTTCATTATTATCATCAATGGCAACTTCAACAGGTGTACCTATAAAAATCAAGATATGTGCATTTATGCAAAAGCATGGAATATGTGCTACTGTTTTTGATCATGCACAAAGCTTTCATTTATATGGAAAAAGGGCATTAGCTACATATTACTGTTGAACATAAGAAACATAACTTGTCAGAATTCAGTAAATTTTGCTCACAGAGTATGTGGTACATTTTAATTGAGACCTTTATTATTTCATTTCACACATTGAAAATTATCTATACTTTTTTCAGAAACCGCACAACAATACCAAAAATGTGGTGTTTCCTAAAGTGAACCTCTTGACATGCTATCATTGTAATGTTAAGTTAACTACTTCCTGAGAAAAATATAAAAAGATATAGCCAGACTGCTGTGAAGTTGCTTGAAGCTCAGTGACCGAACCTGCATTTGGGGAAAGAATGGAAAGTGCTGTCTCTACGTCATTTGCATTTGAAGATGTCTTCCACTTGACTGATATGTTTCTTACATCCTTCAAGGTTATTTTTTTACCATACACTTTATTGATATGCCCCTGAAGAATTCTTATATTTGGCTTTGTCTCCAGCACCTTGCTTACATCTGCAAATTCAGCACTGTCCAGCCGTCGACATTTCGGCAGGAGAGGATATTTGTCCTGAAAATGATGTATATGCATTATGCTTGCAACATAGATGAAAGAAACTAAAACCTTTATTTGCAAACACATACCTTGTCTATGTTATGATTATGATCAGGAACAATTTGTTGCACAACCAGTTTCTGTGCATCTTTTGTGGCCCTAACCTTAATGCAAGCCCCACATCCTCCTTTGTATGTTCTGGAAACAAAATTTGGAAAGAACAATGTATACTGTGTGCAATCATAATGATTTTACCTCAGAAACTCAATAGGGGCAAAATGCTTGAGAGTGCATGGAAGAACCATCATTGCTGACAAAAAACACTTCAATTCAAGCAAACTATTGGCTGTTTATGATGAAAGAGTTTTGTTACACATTGCTGTATTCCAACTTGGTCACTTTGGTGAAATGCACAAAGCTACTGAAAGTGGTAAAAGATAGTACATTAAACAATGTAGTACATTAGTATCACCATACAATATTTATTGTGTAATAAATAAGTGAGAAGTTTAAATAATGCATTTGATGTGCTGGGTGCTTAAATCTGAGAATATTATTCAACAATTACACAACTTTTTCAGTTAAAAACAATGTAAACAATATTATCTTACCTTTGATTTGGCCGCTTTCCAGTACTTTGGCTGATATACGAACGGCCACCAAAATTGCAACAATATACTAATTTATAAAAAGCAATTTCGGGGTTGTCTGGTAAAGAAATTACATACTTGCGAGCAGTTTTAATTGTTTGTGAGTCTCGCCGCCAGTATGTAACAGCAGAAAGGTGTTCATGGACTCTCAGTGCTGCAAGAAATGCTTCAAGAGATGTGAATTCATCACCTTCTTTTAACAATCTGGACATTTTCTAATGCAACTTTAAAGATCTGGCAACTTAACTATATTCCTGCATAAAATTCACATCAATTAACCAAGGAGAAACAAGCAATACACATTTTCTTTATTCACACTATCTTCCGCCAGAAAAATCTAATATTTGAAGTGTTTAGGCTAATTATAAGCTTGTCTCTATTGACCTACATAGGTGATAAAATCATGACTGGATAATAATAGCTCTGGCCATGCTCAAACACTGATGCAGTGCTTGGGAATTTCACCTAGTGAACACAATATAAACACCTTTCTTTATACTAGGTTCATACAACTGCTGTTGAACACACACTTACAGGTGGCAAAACCAGGGTTACCAGCCAAGTTCAGATGGATAAAAATGCCCAATTGCACATCAAAATATATCAAATACCTTCAAAAAAATGCTATCAAAACAGGCTGATGGCTGTCAATTTTGACTTGCATGGATGAGTAATGGCCAAAATACAATGTTGCCGTGGGGTCTTCCTATGAAACCAAGCCTAGAGTTATTGCCAATACACAAAAAATTATTAATCTCCAAAACTATTATCTTTTCTTATACTTATAGGAAATGCTTAAAACACACATTATCAGTGCTGGAACCAATAAAATACAAGTTTTATGAAATCGCAAATATGCACCATGCCGTATTTTTTAATACTTTGTACAGCAGTGGTTCCCCAACTTTTTCTCATCACGTACCATGTGTGGAAGCCATATTGTCACCACATACCACCTTTCTCCAGGAAAAATCAATCTACCAAACATCATGCAATCAAAAGTTTGGAAAACCATTTCAAAAACCAACAAGGGAATTACACAAAAATTCATGAATTAATTATCAAGAACCCGATAAGTAAAAAGCATAGCTCTAAATATATTTTTGTGAAGATAAACAGAAAGTAGCAGGCCTATTAGCATACCACGAGTCGAGTGGTATGGTATGCATACCACAGTTTGGGGGTTCCCTGTAAAAGGCGGAGCTCCATAAATAATGGAGCTTGGTTGCAGAGGTTTGATGACGTAACCAGAGTGGAAAAAAGTTGCGTTGCAAAAGGAATAAACAAAAAAAAAGTAAAGGAAAAATATGTTATTATTGCAAATAAATATGTGCTTCCCCCAAATATTTAATGCATGGATGTTTGCAATGTTAAAAAATTGTATACATTCACAACTGTTGAAACCTTCCTCTTATGTTCTTCAGACAACTGCTAACCTTGAACTATGTGAAGTTGACCACTGGCTGAGAGCCAACAATCTTTCTCTTAACTACAATAAGACTAATTTTATGCTATTACCTTCTCGAAAACACAAGCCTGCCTCATTTAAAGTTATCATAAATAACCACAACATTTCCCCTGAAGATAACCTAAAATACCTAGGTGTCCTTCTTGACAATAAGTCTTGACAATATCTGCTTTAGTTACTTCGCAATTACATTTTGAAATGTGTGCAGGACTTTATGGACACCCTGTACAATTATAAGTATGTAGTTTTTTACAATTATAAGTATGTAGGGCGCAGTATTGGACCAGCCGTTTTTGAAAACCTGGGGATCCACTTCGCGTAATATAGAAACATGCCGGAAACGCGTTTAAGTTCTTTAGGAGTATGCAGCGGAGGTAAGTCTAACAAGGGCTGCAGCCTTTGCGGGCTGGGTTTCACTTTCTGGAATGAAACGCTGTAGCCAAGCATGTCAAGAGTTCTTACACGAAGTTGGGATTTGGATTCATTCAACGTCATATTGCAACTGCAGGCGGCATCAAGTAAAAGCTTCAGATTGCTGTCATGTTCTTCGAGAGTAGCCCCAGTGACGGTCAGGTCATCTAAGTATGCGTACACATTTCGCAAACGGTGGGTTTTTATGAATGCGTCTATCGTCCTTGGGAACGCAGAAACCTCATTGGTGACCCCGAAAGGAAGCCTTTTATACTGGTAGAAACGACCAGCAGGTTCAAAAGCGGTGAAATGTCTCTCTTAAGGAAAGGGACTACTTGATAATAGGCTTGTCGCAAATCGATTGAGCTATAGTATGTGTCTTGAGCGACCTTGTTATTAAATCTTCGATATTAGGCAGCGGATAAGCGTCCAACAGGGCGAAACGGTTAACGGTAGAAGAATAATCCATGACCAACCTCTTTTTTTCTTTTTTCTTGACAACAAGGACCTGAGCCCTCCACAGCGACCTTGAGGGTTCAATGACATCGGCGGCAAGCAAACGGCCGATTTCAGCTTCGATGAACGCTTGGTCTTCTTGATTATAACGTTGAGACTTGGAAGCCAAGGGCTTGGCGTCGGGCGATAGGAATTCGAAAAGCCGAGGTGCTTCCAGCTTCGCAGCAGCGACAGACAGTCGTTTAGGTTCCGCAATCGTTGGCGTATTTATAGTTAGAGATTCTTCTGGTCCATTCATAACGAAAGTGATGAAGGCATGCTTCTTCAAAAATTCTCGACCAACAATCACGTCAGCACATAGCTTAGGCATCACATGGAATGAGGCATTAGGATATTGGCGGTCCATCAGGCTCAAGACACCAGAGACTCTCCCAAGTGTCTGCATTGAAAACTCAGAGGCCATCCCGATCGAAGTAGCTCTTCCTGCAATAGGTAATCCCTATTTCCGAACAATGTCAGTGTCTACAAAATTCTTTGAGGCACCCGAGTCGATAAGTACATGAACAGGGTTGTGTTGCAGTTGACTGCATCGCCCTGAACTACTGAGGCAAGCACAAGCGAAAGATGGCAATTTGGGGCATTAACTAATAGGAAAGCAAACAGCAGCAATAGAGCTCCCTCACTGAGTTCACTCTACTGCTACTAGGTTGCACTATCATTGTATAGGGATAAGAGAATTACAATAATTCGCTTGTGGTGACTATCACAGTGACTTGTTACTCATGGGCACCATCTGGCGGTGACCATTTATTTACATGTGGCACCAACTTCTGGCCGCCACAGTTGCCTTCTAGCGATCCTTTAACTACGGCCGATTCCAGACGTGACGGAGCACTAGCCAGCAGGGATCGACACCCGGTAGCTGCAGTCATTTTGGACCGGTTGGGGCCATCTGTTGATTCGCGTGGAGTAACTGACCTGCAAACGCGTGAATAATGGTCACGTTTGCCACAGGTATAACAGTTCGAATTATAGGCAGGGCACAGAGAACGACGGCTATGAGGTTTTCTGACGCAATAAAGACACAAAGAGTGATTTTTTATAGTGGCTGCCGAAGTAAAGTTACTTGACAAGGCTTCTTCCTCGGCTGATTCGAGAGCAACATCTGCCGTGGTCGCGGACCGGGCAGCCATTCGGCTGATCGAGATAGCTTGACATTGGGCATGATCCAAACTGCCAGCGATTTCATACGCTTGAACAACGGTAAGATCGTCTTTTTCTAATAAGCGTTGTCGTATAGACGAAGATGCCAGTCCTTTAATTAAGGAATCGCGAGTAAATTCTTCTCTGTAAGCGTTTGCGGACACTTCAGTGATCGAACATTCTTTCACGAGGACTTTTAACGCCTGTAGATATTCAGAGATAACGCGCCCGGTGTTTGCTTTCTACGGACAAGCAAATGTCTGGTATACACGTTCTTCTTTTTCTTAAGATAGAGTATTTTGAGGATATCAACTATCTCGTCATAACTAGCCGCATCTTCCACATACAGGTAGGGGAAAATAGCAGGGGAAAGACAACCCACGATGATTCTTTGAGCGTTCACCTGGGATCTTCCTCAGCGCGAAATTCAAGGAGACTAGACAGGAAGTCTTCGACAGTGCGGAGCCAGAACGCAAAAACCCGAGCAGCATCTAGAGCTTCAGGCTCAACTGACAATTCCTTTGGTCGCAAAACCGGCCTCTCCATTCCGCTCATTCAGAAATCAGTTCTTTAAAATGTGCTATCGATGCAAATATCCAGTGAGTATATTTACTAGGCTTTAAAGAACTGAGTTTCAACATACCAGAAACAAGAAAATAGTCATGACGATAGTCGTACGGCAGAAGCAGCCAGTTTAAACGACCCAAGGAACATAACTGAATATGAGGCAGCAAGAGCACTTCGGTCAGAGCGCAGTAATTACTCACGCCTCAATAAACGAAGACGCTCTACCGATAAGCAAGACGGCTCCGGGCAATTGCAACAATCAATCGAACTACAAGCAACGACCATGCACCTACGAACAGCAACCATCGCACCTTTGTCTTGAGAAAAAGTTCTATAATTCCAAGCCGACAGCAGCAACTGATGACGGCATAAAACCACTGCTCAGAGGGTCCCCGCGCTTAGGTCTTGCGTTAGGGTTGCCAGATAGCCGGTATTTCTCCGGCCTGGCCGGTATTTTACTGCTAATACAGCAGAGGCCGGTATATTAAAAATCAGTGCCTGAAGTAGGTATATTGAAAATAAATAGTTTGCAGTAACTGCAAAAAGAACTATACATATAACGCAGAACTCGAAATATAACGACTCTAGTAGTGAATGTTGTCATGACAGTTCCTTCTGCGCAAGGGCGTACGCAAGGAGGGGGTTTTGGGGTTAAAATCCCTCCTTTTTAAGCTTGATATTTTACAAAAACGTTGCTACCTGCGCAAAGAAGTTTAATTGTTTTCGCGTACTTGTTCCTTGTTAATTTGTCAACTTAATGCAAATAACACGGAACGAATTTTCATGCAAATTTCAGAGAAAATTGTCAATGAGCCCAAAACTAATAATTAGGTTTTGGTGGGGACCTGGGTTATCGTTTGCATCCAGATAGAATCTCACAACATTTTGTAGACCTTTCGTCCACTACGCATGTTTATGATTGTGTTCCGCGATTGTTCACTTTATCCAAATCAATCGTCTTTATTTTGTGTGCAATGGCTGATCAGCGCATGCGCTGACCGCCAAGGGAGTATGGAAGGGGGTTGTGTTTAAAACACCGCCCTTGAGCTTGATATTTTACAAAAACTTTATTGCCTGCACACAGGAGATTAATTGTTTTCGCGTACCTTTTACTTGTTAATTTGTCGATTTATTGCAAATACACCAGAATGAATTTGCATCCAAATTTCACGGAATATTGCAAATGGTCTAAAAAGTAATAATTAGGTTTTGGTGGGAATCTGGGTTATCGTCTTCATCCAGAAACTATCTCACCACTCTTTGCAGATCTTTCATTCATTACACATGTTTAAGATTGTGTTCCACGATAGTTCACTTTATCCGAAACAATTGTCTTTATTTTGTCTTTTAAGGCTGGTCGGCGCAAGCGCTGACCGCATTGGCTACATTACCAATTTCTGTATCATGAAAGAACTGTTGCACGAGTTCAAAAACAGCGGTTGTTAACATAGAAGCACTCAGGCATTTGATAATGCCTCAGCAGGGAAAAAGGAAAACTAGTTTGCTGGACTTAGTTTGCTGACTTAGTTTGACTTATAACTTAGTTTGACTTATAAGTTTGCTGGATTTCTATAAACAACTAAAAATCGAAAGTTTTCTTGCGTAATTTATGTGCATTCTCAATTCTTGTGTAGTTTAGCAAGATTCGATCTTTCAAATCGGGTTGTGCGTCATCCAGACCGGACGCACTTTTTTCCTATGCTCGACTGCTCGTATTCGACAAGACATTAGCGCAGTCTCATTTTGCAGTTGTAAATTGCTCTGACGCATTGATGAGTGTGTTTTACTCACCCTTTTTAACACGCAGCCTGATATTTTTGCAGCAATGAACAGGTGTGTTTTAGTGTTGAGTGTATTTTTTTCCGATATCTTAACCTGGAGCGCTAATAGTTTAGATTCAGTGCAATTACACATAAAATAAGGGGAGTGAATGTAGAAAAATGTGCATATTGAGTCAACAAACTTCGGCTAAACGTTGGTTTGGAAACAGAAATATGACGTCAAAATGTGACGTCACAAACAGCGCACACCAAATACAAATGACGACCACATGCCACTGAATGAAAACCCCCATGAAAATTTTCTGCGTACGCCGCAGCTTCAGCGAAGTTCACGTAAGCCAGAATAAGGGGAAATTATTACTTGTGGTTCAACGTTTAACAATATTCATTGCCTCTGCGTTTTCTATGTTTCTTTGTTTAGTCATGCTAATGAGTGCAATTTTGTTGTAAACTGTGAGGGGGACAGCTTGGTGTGAAACCAATATACACGATACCTAAAGAGTAAAATATGTGGGACATGGCATATTATATCCCCACTGTCTGAAAAAGTGGGGTGTTCGCGTGCCCCGTCTCCTCCACCTATTTGCGCCCATCAGGGCCTCCAAGAGAAATCTTTTTAGGCGGAACAAAACCCATTTGGGGCCCCTGAGACTTGCAAAATTAGTTTGAAATAAATAGAAATGTATACCAAATTTCTGAAGTGCTCGTTTTTTGATCATATGAAACACTATGTTAAAACATAGCTAACCGGAATTAAAGTAATGTGACAATATTGCCATTTTTAAACATGGTTCTAATTGTTCATAGTGAAATCTTATCAGGGAAGAAATCAGAACAAAATGCCGCAGTTTAAAAATGAATGGAGTGGATCGAGGTTGAATTAAACGCTGATAGTGAAATTAGACTACGACATCACTGAGTAGCTGTATCCTTGGAATGAGCTTAACAAGAATTAAGGCACAGAACGAAATATTTTGTCAACCGACTATTGCTTCTGTTTTTGACCGCGAGCCACACGCCGGCGACCACTGCTTTAAACTGTAAGTGGTTAGTTTCTCCTGTATGGTTTCCAAATCTTCAGATTTCTGGGTATGTCCGCTAATCCTAAACTCACATTCGATCAGAGCCTGTATCTGCTTGCAGCGCAAATTTAACAATCAGTAAAAATGCACAGCACACCTTCATGGTGCATTATAAACACTTGCGTCCTGCACTGCAGTTACTTGTTAATTTTAAACTTTTTAGTTATCTTACACACAGTGATGTGTCCAAGTCATTTTTGTCGAGTCAGAGTCACAACCACTTCGAGTCAGAGTCATCTAAATTTTTTTCGAGTCAGTGTCATAACTTGGCCGAGTCAGTCAGGAGAACTGTCGAGTCACTTCGAGTCATTGGTTTGCAAGCTCGAGTCAATGCTGAGTCACACGAAATTTCACGTTTTTTCTACGACATTTTTTGCTATGAAATGGCACCCAACATGCAATCAAACGGCGTCCGACAAGTTTGAAAATGGTGCCCAACATGCTATGAAATGGAGCCCGATAAGTTAGAAAATGGTAACCAATGTTGTTACAACAAGTTTGCTTGCAGATTATTTATATCTAAGTTCTCTCAGTTTGCATTTTACTTGTCTCTTTCACACTCCGTCATTTCAAAGAGTCTAGCCCAACGTGCAAGTGTTGCAGCCTCTCAGTTAGCATTGTGTTGAATGTGCGATTCACCACGAACGGGATGTGCGTGATGAACAACACTGCGTGGCGCGAACAGGCAGAAATAAAATTAGCACGACGTGGGATCTTTATTGTTGCTTGGTGCCAGTGTGAAGGTGTGCGCACTTGCTGCTCGGCCTTTCCAATCACAACAAAGTGGTGCTTTGACCAGCATGTGAAGTTGGTGCCAGGTGCAACCTTCACAAAACGATCGTGCAATATGTGCGGTTTGTTGAAAAAACGAGGGATGTTGTTGCAACCTCTCGGTTGGCGTTGCATTGAAAGTTTAGTTTAGTTTATTGATTTCAGCCGCAAGGCCCACAAGACATGGCGAGCTCACTCATAAAACAAAGTATGACACTTGCGTAACTTCAACACACTTGAGGCAATTATACACGCCCCAACACACACGAGACAAGGCCATCGGCGACGTGGATAGAAACAGGCATTTCAACAATCTAGAGTCGTACTTATTCATAAAACAAAAAAGAAAACAAGTGAAACCTTG
>Ga0210059_1004330_pt1 | contig 22881 bp, 19 predicted proteins | sample Ectturendosymbi2_FD_188042 | JGI IMG/M metagenome (GOLD analysis project Ga0210059, IMG submission 188042) | Ecteinascidia turbinata endosymbiont from Florida, USA - Sample 2 (SPAdes) (version 2) | ecosystem: Host-associated > Tunicates > Ascidians > Unclassified | place: Key West, Florida...
AATCATTGTCTTACTCACTCGAGTCAAATCTTTTCAAAAAATGTTTCGCGAGTCCAGTCTTTCGCTTCAAAAACATAAAACGGGCGGCGATTAGCTCAGTGGTAGAGTGACTGCCTCCCAATTGGGTGGTCGATCCGTGGCCACTGAAGCGAATCGTCGTAGCACTCCTTGGGCATCCACCGCAACCGACCCGACAAAAAGCATTATTCAGGCTTCGGCCTGCATGCGATCAATAAAAAAAAGGAAAACGCAAATCCATTAATTTCGAGTTAACCCTGCGCAGGTCCGTAGGCAAGCATTAACGCCGTTGGAACCATCGGCCAAACTGGCCAGGATTTTGGAACCATAGGCTAAACTGGCCAGATTTATCCCCATCACCACCGAGGCCTATTGCAACGTTTTGAACGCACAGGCACGTTTTTCAACAACTCAGCAAGTATTCTCAAGCTCATCTGGACCGGAAAACGATTTCGAAACGTTTTTATTTTTTGTATGTTTTTTATTGAGTTTCAATTTGTTTGTAAATATTTTGAAACTGGATTTCCAAACGTTATTATTTTGTAAAAAATAAATCTAACTTTCCCCGAAAAGTGTGGTGAAATACCCATGCTAAAGATACCAAACGATTGTTTGTTTACCCTTGACGTAATTGTAGCAGAACAATTACATTGTTCTCTACATGTGACTTAAAGTCACAACAACCGAACTTGAAAGACAAGCTGGAAACAAAAGTAAAAAACTACCGAACAACTGCTAGATTGTGCAGTTACTGGAAGGCTGCTGGACAGCTACTGAAAGGCTGAAAATACAACGGTTTCAATCAAAGAAACTTGAAAACAAGGAAGCATGAAGAATGTCAGCAACAAGCCAAGGTTCATAATGGAAGAAAAACTAAACATACAGTGACAATTAACCAAGGAAATCCGAAAAATAAAAGCTACGAAGAACGTCAGAAGCAGACACGACCTGCTGGATTGACTGACAAACGAGACTGATAGACTAAAATGACTAAGCAAACATGACCGGAAATGCTCAGTGAAAGCATGTACCAATCATGTTTTGAGTTATACCCGTTGCTAAGACAACGGATGTACGTCAATCAGAAATGTAACGTGATTGGTCAGAGTTGGGTATAAATAGGGGCGATTTTACAAGCCAGATTCAGAAGTTGGTCTAACACCAATTGACTAGGTTCTCTCTCTGGCAGTCTGCCCCCCCTCAGTCAGCTGTCGGAAATAAACTTCGAAAGGCTCTGCCTTACAATGCAGCCAGGCTCGGGTGCTGTATTGTAAGTGCTGCGCATCCTGCGGGCTTGTGTCAGCGTGAGTTTTCAAAAAGTGACTTGTCCAGGGAGATACTGTTTGGCTAGCCCAAATGAGTCACCCTCTACAAGAACTGGTATTGTCAAAAGGCAGATGCCTTGTTCAGTTCTTGTAGTGCTCCACTGGAAGTCTTGGGGTCGCGAGGCAAAAGACTGTCTGGCTTGATCCCTTGGCGAACGTTCCAAGCCACCTTGGCCCGTGACATGAGCTTAACGCGAAGTTCTGTCACATTGGTCGTTGACATGAGCTCAAAGCGAAGCTATTTCACTCTGTTTCATAAAAACGCAAGACGGCGAAGCTCTGTCGCTTTGTTTCATATGGTGCAAACTTCTATCATCTCAAAACAACCCAGTATAAAGCGCTACCTTAGGAAATAACTGAAGAAGGCACTCATCACGTCACAACATCCTGTAAGATGATTCTTGTGCTGAACGTTGCACTATTAGTGAGTCACTCTGTTTCTGGTATACATAATTTGGTGAAATAATAAAAGTTCATGCAAAACCTTCATTAGTGATATCTTGCAAAGTATTTCGGTATTCAGATACAGGCCAGAAGCTTGGGGAGACTAAGTAATCTGAGAATTATGAGTGTCCCCCCTGACTTAACTGCTAGAACGAACCCATGTATTAGCTATAGTTAAGTCTAAAGCACTCGGTTTGCAAGGCCTCATATGAGACCCCAAAACCACGTGTACATAATCGTAAGATTGACGTAACAAAAATTCATTGCATCAGCAGCGGTTGACGTTATTTTTCTTGTAGAAAAAAAACTTCAACAGCTCTAAAGTTTCTTGAAACCTAAACGTTGTGTTAGGTTTCTGAATGCAGCTTCGCCTTATCAACTGCTGCACCGTGTACAACTTCAAATTGAAATACCATTCAAAACAAGTTCATGATCACCACACCCTTACAAAAGGGCTTTACCAATTTATTGGTTTTGTAGAAATGTACTTATTGATTTGTTCACCTTTACACAATTGTTTCAAGTTTCATACCTCTGCCCTTTTCATAGAACAAAGCGCGTTTGTTTTAATTGGAAAGAACAGATATGAAGGTTCACTAACTTTTCTGAACTGTGTTTTATACTTCAGGAGTTTACAACAGGCACATGCATCTTACATCATCTTTATCCGGTGGAGCCCGATTGCTGGTAGTCACCGCTGCTGACTTTCGGAAGCTTTCACCAAGCGAAGTAGAAAGCAATGTATCCTGTAAGTCAGCAGATCACTGTTGGAATCTCGTGATATTCCGGTTAATTTTCTTTATTTCATTACAATTAATGGAAGAAATATATTTCCAAGAAACTAAGCGGGTAAACTTAGCTGTGTTAGAGAAAATACTCGATGTCATTCGCAAATTGCACAGAACCTCTAGCAGCGAGTAGACACCGATAGATGATCTAATTCTAACGTATAGCTTGAGACTATCCAGAAGGTTGTTTATATTGTTGGTGGATTTCAACATGTAACCGTGGCCTAAAAATTGCTACTGGGTGATTCTGAGCAATAAAGTTTGTACAAAGCATAGTGCTAAGGAAATAACGAATGTCCATGATATACTCCGCATTTAAAGCTTGTTCTTCCAATATTCCTCGAAAATTCAGCTTACCAAGATTTATTCAAGATTTAGATGGCTGGGTTCATCTTGTTCTGTTTTAATTTTTGCTTTATCTGAGAGTGGGGAACATTTTCAAAAGCGTTTCTGCAGAGATGGCATGGGCCTCTAAAAGGGTTCTTTACGATGGATTTCTGTGTCAACGACCAAACCAAAACACTTATTTTTTTGTACGAGCCGGTAATTTTTACAAATAATGGTGTGATGTTGTGTGTTTTATTCAAAGTCTTTAAAAAATTGTTTGCAGTATTGTTGGTTTTAAGAAGCAATTACCTGTCGTAAAATCTGCGTCTTTATCAAGCTCACAATATTCTAGTCTACAATGGCCTACTACTGTAGTGCAAACTGCAAAAGCCACTGGAAATGAAATAAAGGTTTTCTGATTTAGGATGGTCTGTTCTAAACAGGAGTTATTTTTCTGGGGCTACAGTAAGTTGTGAGTGAAGATATTTGTGCAGTGCTTATATGTTTCGCCTATTGTTCTCTGTTCTAATCGCCGTAGTATATCTTACGGCGTAAACACACTTAGCCACTTGATGGATACGGGGCATTAGTAGGCTGGAAGGCTGTTTCAATGCACATTAAATTCAAATGGAACTAGTTCGTTTTCATTTAGCTACAAAACATCATTAGATTGCGAAAAGTGGATGCGATATTTAGCTCAGGCATATCGGACTAATGCTCTACAAATTATTTGATAAATTTTGATCTTAATTGTCATATGTTACGTTATTTCACATTAAAGTTGATACATAACATGGCCAATGTAAACAGTAAATTTGCTAGGTTTAGTTAGCTTGTGGCATTGCATGTGCCAAATTGATTTGTGATGGATTAAATGAATTGGAAACTAATTTATACATGTGTTAGCCAGTCTTTTAATTTCATTGTGATGCAGTTTGTCTGACAAGGCTAATCATGGCCTTCATTTGACTTCAAATTTATTTTGGTATTAAAAAGTTCAAAACCTATATGAACCATAGGTGTTTTTTGATAAGATGAATGTGTTTTTTGATGAGATATATGAACCATAGGTGTTTTTTGATGAGATGAAGCCTGTTTTACAGAATGCATCCCACGTAGAAAAGTCTTCTTTCTAACTTTACGATTGTCACTCGTGTAAGCTAATACTGAATATAAGTTGTTACAGTAGCTTTTGAGAGATGAATTGTCAAAGTTCCTTACTGCATATTGTCAAGCGGATATTGATCCAATTTTTAAGTTTAATGTGCAGCCTTCCAAATAGCCTGGAACTAACAACTTGCCACATAACGACTAATCGCCAAAAAGGACAAAACATTAGAATCAATCAACAAATATTTTTAACGGGAAATCGATTTCACATATAACTCTACTCATCCTCAGTCCTGAAATCTTATTCAAATAGAAGGTTCTATTGGTTTATGGCTCAAAAGAGACCAAATACGTCGTCCGCCCTGCCCCATAAAAAAGTGATAGACATGGCTTCTTCTCACAGCAGAGGTGCAGTGGCAGCTGTAGCTTCAACTGCTACTCAGGTATTTGGATGGAAACGACTCGGTGTGGTGATTAATGGCAAAAACGTAACGACTTGATGAAACCAAGAGATGAAAGATGCTATTTAAACAAAGAAAGTAGCCTACAAGGCGTAGTTTCAGAAAAAGAATCTTCTTTGCATTCGCGGTACGTTGAGGTGCGAAAGTCCGCAGGCCTCACGGTGAAAAAGTTCAAAAGGCAATCTTGGTGAATTTTGAACATGAACTACAGTAGATCCATAAAATACCAAATTGGTTTCCTACTCAACAATGAGGACGACATCGCTGGCAGATGGAGGGAGTACTGTATTTCAAAGATTTTTCAAACCCAGTCACTGCCACACCATCGGAGTATCGGACACACAGGAGGTGCATTTTGGGAAGAAAACATCATCATTGCAGCCGGTGTCTTCCTTGGTGTCAAAACACTGAAAATTGGGAATTGTGGCGAGGTGATCACGCCACATATAAAGCTGAGTTCGTGACAGCAGTAGCAGAGTGAACCTGGTACGGCGCGGGATCTCTATTGCTGTCAGCGGAGAGTCATCGGTTTTGCTCTCACTTTGGTTGGCTCAAGGTGAGGCAGTATTGTGGCTGCAACAGAAGGCGACGGCTGCAAGCTACGATGAAATCTTAACTGAAATACTTAAACCCTTGAGAGGGGTTTTTGTCTTACTCGTGTGTGTCAAATGCCATGGGTAATGCCCTGGTATACCTCCTGACTTGGAAACTAAAACTCAGCACTACAAAAACGATGTCGGCAGCCTTCCATCTTAACAAGGAAGCTAAACGTGAGACAAAAATCAAATACAACAACGAAACCCTGCCCTTCTGCTCCGATCCCAAATACCTCGGAGTAACGTTGGACAGGTCGCTCACGTATCGCCGACACCTTGAGTCACCTCACAAGAAGCTGACATCACGCGTCGTGCTCCTGAGGCGGCTTGCTAGCTCCGGTTGGGGTGCTGGAGTAACAACTCTGCGAATAGCCACCCTAGCCCTGGTGCATTTCAACCGCAGAGTACTGCGCGCCTGTTTGGTGCCGCAGTGCTCATACCCGCCTCATTGACCTCGCCATTAACGACGCCTTGCGAATTGTGACTGGATGCCTGCGTCCTACACCAGCGGACAACCTTCCAATCCTCACAGGCATCCAAGTTGCCGAGCTTCATCGCAATGAAGCCACACTGTCTCTGGCACGCCGTGCCATGGAGCCTGGACATCTGCTCCACTCAGCGCTCACCCGTCCATCGAGTGCGAAAGCACGGCGCCTCAAATCGAAACATCCATTTGTACCCGCCGCACAACATCTCATCAGTTCATCTGACAATAACAACATACGTGCAGCGCAGTAGGTAGATCACCAATGGAATGCGGAGTGGGCGGAAAACCCCACAAGACTCCGTACTTTCATCCCCGACACCGGCACCCACCCCAGAATGACCCTACCAAGAAGAGCCCTGGGTCCAGCTTAACCGCCTTCGCACCGGTATCGGACGTTTCCGCTCCTGTATGTACAAATGGGGTATGGCCTCCTCTGCGGCCTGTGAATGTGGGCATAAGAACAAACCGTCGACCATGTTGTCCGCCAATGTCCAATCCATCGACCTCCCCATGGACTGCATGGTCTGACAGTTCTAGACGATGAGGCAATCGAATGGCTGCTCAACATCTGTCCCGAAATCTAGTGTGGCCAAGCAGTGGTTTGAACAACTGCCTCAAAAAAGAAGTATTTTTGGGGCGAATCGACGGATTGGCAAATTGGGACCCTCCCCAAAGGAAATAGCGGTTGCGAATATGAGTGATTGAATGAAAGATTCAACTTCATCGCCTTTGTGGCGCGTAGTAACCTGAAAGCATATATATGCAAGTCTGTATGTCATAATCACAAAGTCATGAAAGCAGAGCCCAGTCGGCTGGCTCCTCGAAGGTTCGCAGCAAACCAATAACTTTCAATTGCAGCTGCCCTATAGCGCAGGGTTTCTCAAACTGTGGGACACGGAGGAATGTTTAACGGGCCACGGCCTGATATTGTTAAATTGAATAGGTTTTGCCAGTTGAATGCTTCAATCGAAAATGTAGTTAGCTCTTCACTTACAAACGTCATATTAAGCTCTCTCGTCATTATGTGTTTTTTGCTACATGGAAACCACATAGCCTACTGTTGCAACCTCTCCGGTGGTGTTGCGTTGATTGTGTGAATCACCACGAACGGGATGTGCGCGAAGAACAAAAATATATGTATTTGGCGCCAACAAGCAATAATAGAGTGATCCCGATGGAGTGATCTTGGTGAGTGACCTGTAATAATGCTTGTGAACCTGGTGAACAGTTGACTGTGCTTGCTAACGGTGACGACGAGAGTGATCTCGTCGGGTGATCTCTATTGTTGCTTCCTTCCACGGTGCGAAGTTGCGCACATGCCGCTCGGGATTTCCGATCGCAACACTACCACGTTCTGCACAACATGCAGTTACTGAAGACATTTTGAGACAGACAGGCAACTCTTGTTGCCATGAAAACGAAATCTAGAAGCATACCTATGTGGAAGATAACTTGATCTGTGCATTATCATGTATGGAGCCTCGAATATTCATTTTTCATGCATTTTCCTCTGTGGTGGGTCACGAGGGCAGCAGCCCTAGGAGGTCTCGAGCAGTGGCGTATCTATGCAAAGTGGCGCCACGGCAAAGTTTAAATGTGCGCTCTTTCTAATAATTTAAGTATTAAACATAGGGAAAATTTTTACGAAAGATAACCCATGAAGAAAATTAATGTTTTAAAGAGGAAAGTATTGGGTTTTTTTGCTTTAAAGTTTTCAGCAAATAAAATATAAATTATTTCCACAAGGACCATAACATGCTTCCATACTCATTTATTTTTATTATGAAGAATATGAAAATATCCAAATAATTAAATAGAGCTGATGATGCCTACTTCGTAGGCGAAGTATATACTCTGATAAGATCTTAGTGTCTGGTACTTTTCTGAGAAAGGATTTCTTTCCATAGACTGTGTTCAAATAATAACGTTATCATAATTTGTAGGGCTATATAATGTTGCCTGACAAAATTGTATATCCTAAAAAAAATCAAACAACATATTGCAACTGCAAACAACAATTTCTTTTGAAAAGAAGCACTTGTAAAACACATTTAATCTGAATTGTACAATAAATTATATGCAAGTCATGTATCACTTATGTTCGAAAAACAATTCCATCGAAACATCAATATTGCCAGCCTTTTCTTGTTTTAAATAGCACAAAATGCTGATTAAAACGAAACTTAACGTGCCTTTATCGAAGCAAATTCGTTCATGATTTCATCAATGTCAGCTTTCTCTGTTTCGAACATTTCTATACTCAAAGCTAGATCACACAACCTGCCCTGATTATTGTTAGTCATTAAGGACAGGAGGTATCAAAGGATCAGTTTCAGTTTGCTGAAAGACCGCTCGCTCCTTGCAATACATAGCATCGTCAGATTATTTGCAATGCAATTCGAAGAATGTCAGGAGGACTTCAGGACAGGGGCGTAACGAGGGGGGCAAGGGGGGCGCACTTCCCCGGGCGCTGAGTCACTACGGGGGCGCCAAATCACTGCAGGGGGCGTCGAATGGCTGTGGGGGGCGCCGAAATGTCCCAACAATATCACAAGTACTTTCTTCAATGCAGTACATTTGCTTCCGAAATAGACTTACCATAATTTCTTAGGCTTAAACCGGGACAATTCAAAACCAAGACTGAAATAACCTGACGAGCGCCCGAAGGCCTGAGCTCGGCAAATTGTTCTCTGCATTAAGTCAAGTTTTAGCTTACTTTCAGCATAAAATGACTCAAAACTAACTGAAAGTTATCCTGCCTTCTCAAAGCATACAAAATGGCTTCTAACTGCAGCAGTTGCTGTAGTTCCATTCCATTGAAGACAATGGAAAAATGACGCAACAATAAGCCCCCAATTTTACAAATGACCACTGAGCGGAATTATCTCATAGGAATGCATCATCAGGCTGGAGTTCATTTTGAAAATTTCACTGAAGTGAAACTCCGGGACATTTTGCAAGCCGGGACGGGACACCGGGACAGACGTTCAAACCGGGACGTATGGTAGGCCTACCGACAGACCTCAGTTTCGAACATGGGGGCGCCAAACTTGCTTCTTGCCCGGGCGCCATCTAACCTCGTTACGCCCTTGCTTCAGGAAGCGATAATTTTAAGTTGCACGACTTGAAACTAGCATTTTGCAATCTAGAATCTTCTCGTATAATTGCTTGCCATCTACATCTGAACTGTACACAGCTAAATTGTCACTCACAGCCGGGACCATAACAAAGGCCTTTTGCATCTAACAGAAAGCCACATTTGGACAGAATAAGCCAACTCTAAACAAAGCTAAATTTTTTCTTCTTTGAAGAGTTAACATTTTTGCTCGACTGGCACGGTAACGATACTAACAGCTGATTTTTTGAGGACTAACTAATGTTCTCTACCTTAGCTTGCACTAGTGGCTATCTCCGTAAAGTCCGAGCGGGCGTAGCAGTAATTTGTCAATCTGTGGGACCTCAACAGCAGTTATTTGCATGACAGTCAAGATTCTAACAGCCACACACTTAAACTCGTCTCAGCTAGATTCCGACTAATATCGTCTTGCCTGAAATGGAGCAGTACGGACTGACTTAGCCTTTCTTATAGCGTGAAAAGGACGAGGTCTTGTAGAGATACGGCAAACGAGCGTGCTTGTTCTTTCACAATATCTGAACGTTGTGTTATGTCACAATACGATAGTTTTGTCATAATCCTTGGTGGTGCTGGCGTCACATGCCCGACATTTGATGCGGGAGCGCTGTGTTGATGCAGTTTTATGGGGCGCAAAATACAGTAGAGTTTCAATAAACTGTAAATAAAAATTTTTATTTTTGTCAAGCAATTTTTGCGCCCGCGTCAAAGTGGTGCCCATGGCACGTGCCATGCCTGCCATACCCTAGATACGCCGCTGGTCTCGAGATGCCTCACGGTCAACAACAATCTCTGGTATTTTTTTCTGGCTCAACAAGAAGACGGGACCAAGCAAGGTCGGAGATGTATTCTTTTCATCTGGCCCTTGGATGACCTCTTTGTTGCTTTCGCGTGGGTGTAGCCAGCAGGACTTGGCTCGCGAATCTTTCCCGGGGTATTCGGGACAGATGGCCCAACCGACGTAGCTGGGATCTCTCGATTCGGAAAAGTAGTTCGACATTCAGGGCTTTGCGAATTTCACAGCTGCGCATTTTGTTGCGAAGTGTTACACCGTAAATTTTTCAGGGACGCCAGAGAGTGGGGGCATGATGGGGACATTGCCCCCTGACCAGGGGGGTAACGAGGTTAGATGGCGCCCGGGGCAAGAAGCAAGTTCTCCATTTTCGAACCTGAACTCTTTTGGAAGTAAATTTACTGTGTTGAAGAAGTAATTGTGACATTGTTGGGACTTTTCGACGCCCCACGCAGTCAATCCCTCCCGCAGTCATTCGGCGCTCCCATAGTGATTCGGCGCCCGGGGATTTGTGCCCCTCTCGTTATGCCCCTGCCCCTGACCTTTCAAAAAGGGGACAACGGAGGCGGAGGTGTCTTTTGATAGTAGTACCATGTAGGCCCTACTCGATTTCACGGTTTATCAAGATTGACCTTAAACACTTTATTGCAGCTATTCGCCCACACAGAAAATTCAGAATGGTTTTCTATAAATTCTGTTATTATTTTTAAGGTCAACACTGTGTTGCTGAGTAGAAACAAGAATAATTGTTAACAACGTTTTTGCTTTTATGAGTTTCTATCGCCCTCAACTCTTCTATTTCTCCCCTGGCCTACCGGTGTTCCGGCGGTGGAGCTCTTCGCAAAATATCAATGCTTCTAACTATGAAAAATATCTATGCTTCTGCAACAAACCTCCCTGAGCCCTGAATATCTATACTTCTAACAACACACAGGCTCAGCCTTCGCATTTGATGGCAGGGCATGTTGTTTTATTAAAAATTGTTTTTTTTTGTTTTCATTTCTGCACTGTGCATGCGCAACAGTTGTCGCAATGGAGCAGTTATACAGTCGGTGGGCCACGATCCCTCTGTGTGTTTATCGATTGGGCTACATGCTTGAAAAGGTTGAGAACCCCTGATATAGCGAATAATAACACACACTCATATGGGGTGAACGTTTAGAAATTGTAAACATTCCTAACATTTGAATTTGTTCGATTTGTTGTTTTGATCTGTTTGCTTGAAGAAGCACCAAAGCTTCCTCAAATTTTCGTCACTTCAGCTACTGTACGTCATCGGCTGCGTGACATTTAGTGAAAATTGTAACAAACATCCTCAGTATGCCAAGAGCTGGCACATTGAAATTCAAAATATACTTATTGTTTGTGGCGAAGTTTTTATCTGAGATGGATTTTGCAGGTTGGACCAGGAGATTAGCGCGTGCGAACAGTTGCACGCAGACCCTATGTTGTAAGTTATCGGAATGAAAGAAGATGAATCGGAAAAAATATAATGAAAACGAATATTGAATATGAAATGAATTGTAAAATCATTTTTAAAACCTGAGCTTTGTGCGGTACATCCAAGGAACTCCAAACGAGGCCTAGTATCTTTTTCACTGTTGATTTGGGCAGTCTCTGGTTCGGTTTGACCTTGTTAAGTTCGAATGTGTTCCAAACGCTTATATATGTTGAGGAGATGACCCAAAGAATTGATGTTTGGACAGCGTGGTGCCAGCCTTCAATTAGCTGATATAGCCCACTCTGAGAACCACTGGCGTGGTTCTCTGTAAACAGCAAGCAATTGATAGCACACGCTACTGTCCGTGCGCAAATGTACTATGCGCATTTGGCAGAACGCGCTAATGTCAAGTTGGTAGAACGAGCTGATGAAATGATTTGAATCTTGTTTTTTAAAACAATGACTCAAAAGAGTCTATGTTTCGCGAAATGCATCAATTCGAGTCCGTATGAAATAAATCGAAAGAATCAAAGACACTTGATGAGTCACTTTAGAAGGGGAGGGCCTTTTATTTCCCTTCTCTTTTATTAGAAAAAAATTTTCCAATAATTCTTAGAAACATTCTGCATTTCGGTCGAAGTTTTTGCAAACATGCTACAAATCGTTCACATTTAGCCCCAAATCTTCACTAATCTGAATGACTGGAAAAGTAAAATGGAAGACACGATGTGCTACTCAACATATCCATTGGTTTAACTCGTGACAATGTAGGGTCTCGGACTTGAATCGACTTCCATACTCATGATTTGAGCCCAGACCTGCTATTGCCAGTCGTCACTGATGAATGCTCTTGAACATTTTGTATCGATCCTCCGACGTTTTACAGCCGAAACCGTTTCAATTTTTGTCAGCTTACTCCACAACTTTGTCAGTTTACTCCACAACGTTTACTAGAATTTGACCAATTCTGCTGCCTGTTCATCCTTATCATTCATTGTATTCCGCAAACTATCTTTTAATACTAGGTTGGTGTGGTGAGGACAATTTTTCATGGTAATGTTAGACGTGAAAGATGTACTGTGATCGTCTGTACTCAGAGCGTTTGCTGAACATGTTCAAGATCATTTGTCGTTTGTCATCCTTTTTTTCATCCTGCGATTTTTACGAATATAGTTTTAGTTTCTCTTTGAAGTTGTTTCTAACTGGATGATTTTTTGCAAAGCAGTTCAATGTTTTTTTACAACCGTATTCGCCGTGAAGGCAGTGTGATCTAGAGCAGTGCTCTTCAACCTTTTTTGTTATGGTGCACCCTCAAAGATATTTTGACAAACTCATGCACCCTATTTACTTGAAAACTTAAACTCATGCACCCTGTTTACTGACACCCCTGTGCCCCCCACCTAATTGCGCCCATGCCTGTAAGTACCCCGGTCTAAATTTATAAGCAAGTCCCCTTATTCAGTAACTCAGCTACATAATTCAATTGATAATGACTCATTGCCTGTTGCTTATGAATCACAAATAATCATCTAATTACAATTAGCTTGATATGGTGCGATGCTTATGCACCACAGTTTAGATTGTGCAAAGTCTTGGTTAAATCCTAAGAGTCATTGGTTGGTTAATGGTTCATATTTGCTAACAGAAAGTTTTTGTAGTGTGACAAGTTTGTGATGCACCTTTGTGAACCCTTTCTTAGTGGTGCACCCCACGCATATTTTGGTGCACCCTAGGGTGCACCGTGCACACCGGTTGAAGAGCGCTGATCTAGAGTGTTTCTTCAAACTTATAGAATGTAACAAACCTATAGATTGTTCAATTTTCATAAGAAAGGGGGATTTTGATTTCTGTTAGTTTTTTCTTCATAAAATATTTCGTACAACAGTTACTTAAGCCAGTGCAAAGGTTCCTGTGTGTTCAATAGCATGGCAATGTAATTTATATCGCCATCATAATCGTTTTCATCACAAACAGAGCAGCCTCCATCAATTTTTTTTAAAGGAATGACGCTTAAACCTCGATGATTATTTGCAGTTGGAAGAAGATGGGCTTGCAGTTCGGATACACCGAGTCCGTTATGCAACCATTACTTGGGTGATATGTACGATATGCATAAAGCGCTTGAGAACCTGAGAGCTGCTGTGGCTGATTTTTAACAACACTCTGTACTATAAAAATGAAGAAAACCTGTTGTTTTGCATCTGTTGCTCTATAAACGTCTGATTCAGACTATTTGAAATACGATGTGTTCCGCTTGTTTTTATTCTCCTCAAAATGTCATGACAACCACGTACAAAGCTTGATGTAGCGAGTAAACTGAGAGAGTAAACTTGCCTTGGCTTGTTGCGATTTGATTTTATCACAAAATTAAGCTGCTATCTTTTAAGGTGATATCTGTGGTAAATGGAAAACTGTGGTAGTGTACATATTCATTTGTGCTGTTTTGTTTGCGATCACAATAAAAGTAGAGAGAACAATTTGACATAAAGGTACTTTAAATGAACGTTTACCAAGTTTTGTGATTCTATTGTGATTGCTGTGTCTCGTTTGGCACGCCAACTGCCTCTTTCTAGGACGGGAGTCCAGAAGGGTTGAGTAATTGAAGAGGTCTTGCAACTGAGCCTATGTTCAGTCAAAACTGATTGCTGCGGCCAGGAGGGCAGATGAAGGGGAGAAATGGACTTGGTCAGCTGAAAGAGTTACCGGATAAAAAGGTTAACTTTGTGCAAAACGTTTTGTGCAGGGAGGACGCATTGTCAACACATATTGTGCATGCAAAACGAAATATCAAAGTAAAACAATAAACTGACCTAAAAACGAAATATAGCGTGAAATTAGGGATACTGCGGTTCCGCAGTGCCTACATACGAGCCGCCACTGTAAGGTACCGGAAAAGGTCATCACTCCGCAAATGTTTACAAGCTGACGTTTCAGTGAGATAAGCATATGACGCTGAAGCAGAACAATGCAAATCCTGGTTCAACGAAAATCAACCCATCTTATGTGGCTCACATCGGGAATGGAGCAAATGGCATAACATCTTTGTCCTCAAAGCCCATTACTTGAGAAACTGTGAGTTTTTATGAGTGAACTCAAAAGCTGCAATAAAACAAAAATTTGATAGGAAATACAATAAAGGATTGACTTGACCTGATGTGATTTTTCGCCAAACCAGGTCACAAATTGCGTAAATAAAACCTATTTATAAAATTACCTTTGCACTGAGCTTTTTATATTCTGCTTGTCGACTTTTAGCAACTTTCAAATTTGCGTGAAAAGCATTTCAGTATATAAGCTATTTCAAAACACGAAATTTCATCGCATATTAACAACATTTTGGGCCGCACATTGCAACTGAAAAAAATGATATCCTTGTAGGTATGTGACTAATCAATTCGTTTGTTTGCTTAAATATTTCAGACATATTGAAGCATATTTCAAACAAAGTAATTATGGATCTGCTGTAAAGAGCAGTGTAAGTCTGTTAAAATGGTACCCTATAAACCTGCAAGACTGCCGAAAGAATTTCGCTGCTGTCATTCTACATCAGTGGTTTCAACCTTTTTCGTGCAGCGACCATTTTGCCCAATTTAACCTAACGGCCCCCTTCCGAAAATTTCCAGTCAGGCATATGCAATGTAGTTGTCTTTGCACAATAGAAAATCACAATGACTAAAAAAGTACGTACGATATCACTATGGTGAACAATGTCTCATTTACTAATTTGATGCATATGGCAGCATCAGTGAGAGAGACCCGTGGCGTATACAATACTGTATTTATTATTTATTTATTTATTTATTTTACGACAATCTTGCTACAGGCGGTAGCCTGACTTGTGCAATGTTGTCGTGTCACGTCGAGCTTTCAAAATACAGCACGAGTAAATTCCAAAAAAAAAACATAAATAGTACGCAAAACGAATACACTACTTTACCGGAATCTATCACAACATTTCAGAAATTCGTCAACAGCGTTAAAAATAGCTACTGAAACGGCAGTCGGCGCATCATGCACAGCATGTAGATATAAGCGCAACAAATCGGTATGACCCAAGCGTTCAAATCGTTCAGCAAAGCCGGTTTCGTTCAGAATATCATGAACGTTGTTATGAAGGGCTGTTCGTGCTGCGCAGTGAACGTTACAATGGAAGAATAGGTGTAATTCGGTCTCCATTTCACCACATATACAAACACGATAGTTGTTTTTAGTGATATTTAATGAACTATGGGCGAAGCGAAGCATGCAGCGAATGGAGGTCATCTGGGGATTGAGTCCAAACAAATGATGAGTACTTTTTTTTATATATGTGATAATGGGAATTTAAGCGATTCATGAAGATGGAGTGGCTGGCTGAAGATTTGATTTCCAGTGGTAGATAATTCCACAAGCTAGAAGCCTTACGGAGGAAGAAGTTATAGGACAAGGATTTTTAAAAAAGTGGTATTTCAACATTTCGATTGTGACGTAAAGCATACGGAACAAATTCTTTGAACGATCTGAAAGAACTGGCAGGAAAGGGGCAGGGTACCATATCAAAAATTAATTTGGATACATAACAAAGCAGAGATATTTTTCTACGTAAATTTAGGCTTGTGAGGTTTAGATCGGTTAGTACATCCTTAGAGGATGTATTTTTAAGACAATCTAGTATTATTTTAGCAGCGGAGAGTTGTGCTTTGTCTAACATTCGATTGTCGTAATCAGAACAGTTGTCGTAGATGATACTACCATAGTCAAAGACTGGTAATATGTTCGTTTTATATATCGTGAGGAGAGCGTGGCGAGGCACAAGATTGACGAATGAACGAAGACGGTTAATTTTGGTCATCACTTTCTGATGTAAGTGTATAATATGAGTGTGCCAAGAGAGACTGTGATGAAATAGTAAGCCTAGATGTTTGTGTGTATCTGTTTCCGAGAGGTGGGTATTATTAAATAATAAAGGGGGGTGATCATTCCTGTACTTAGATATGGTCATAACCGCAGTTTTATGGGGGTTGAAAGTAACATTCCAAAGCTCAGACCAATGGTGCAACGTGCAGAGATCTTGAGTAAGCACACTGTGTAAGTGGACAGGACACTTATCTGAATAAAACAGGGTGGTGTCATCTGCAAAAAGAGAGATAGACGCTTTAATATTTGTAGCAATGTCATTAACATAGATTAAAAACAACAGAGGCTCTAAAACAGATCCTTGAGGAACACCACAATTCGTATACTTAAGATTCGAACGAGAACGGCGCAGAAGAACGACTTGAGAACGACGGAAGAGATCAGAGGTAGAAGATTAAAGAGAGAGCCGACAATCCCAAGTTGTTGCAATTTAAAGATTAAGGACGTATGATCAACACGATCAAAAGCTTTAGATATGTCAAGGAAAACTATTCTTGAAGAGAGATTTGAATCGTAGGCTTGGTACAAACTGTGACAGGTACCAAGCAATGAAGTTAAGGTAGAATGTTTTTTCCGAAAGCCAGAGTTGTTTGGTATTAACAGTTTATGGTATTCTAGGTAGCTATAAACATGCTTATGAAGAAGTTTTTCGAACACTTTTGAAAGAGAAGGCAACAACGCAATTGGATGGTAGTTTTGAACAACTGTTTGAGAACCGGTTTTATGAATTGGAATTACAGTAGCAGTCTTCCAAGATGTAGGGAATACCTCTGAAGACAAAATTAGGTTAAAAAGAAGACTGAAAGCAGTAGCGAGCGATTGACTGCAAATTTTTAGGATTCGATTGGGCAAATTGTCAAAGCCTTTGCATTTATTTGGATGTAGACTACTTAAAACACGAAATACTTGAAATGGATCAAAGTTTGGAGGGAGTAATCGATGATCAGTAAGAAAGTGGAAAGGCGGCAATTTATTTATATCATAAGCAGGAGAATTAGAAATTGAAGCAAAATATTTATTGAAAAGATTGCACTTCACATATTCATCATGCACAGGTTTTCCATTTAGGGTTATTGGGTAGTTGCATTGTTTGTTTGGTTTCCAGAACTGATTTAAAAGGCTCCAGTAATCGGCATGAGATGTATAAGTGGTGTTTAGTTTATTTATATATCTCATGTTATAACTTTGTTTAGCCAATTTGATTTTGCGTTGGATCAGGTTTCTAAGTTTGTTATAGAGACGTTTGCAATTCATATTTTTGGGTTTACGCCAACGCTTGTAGTATCGAGTTCGCTTACGAATTAAAGTTTTAAGCTCGTGATTAAACCAAGGTTTATTTCTTTTAGAAGGGTAAATAATTTTCGTAGGAATGAAGGTTTTAAGAGTTTGATTAATAACGTCCGTAACATTAAGAAGTGCACAGTCAACATTGGGCGAGTTCATGATAATAAATTCCCAGGGAGTTGCATAAAGAGCATTGTTCAAGTCTGAAAAATTTCCTTTGGCATAATCCCATACAGTAACTGGTTTAGAAGCTGAACACCGCTGAAGTGAAAAATTAAATTTAATAAATATGGGATTGTGATCTAAGTTGCTGATAGGATCTAAAATACCATGAGAGACTACAGCGAAGTGTATATTTGTTAGAACCCAATCAAGAATCTTGCATTCGCGAGTAGGAGTGTCAATTAATTGCTGAAGGCCGTAAGCTGACAAAGTACGAAAAAGGTTGGTCTGAAGCTGAACAGGTTTCCCAACAAAATGATCGTTAAAATCACCAATAAACAGGATACAGCAACAAGGATCAACTAGAAGCGACTCGAAAGCAGAGGATATGGACTCAATGAACATTTGCTTGAAGAGGGAGGTGGTATTCGGTGGAAGATAACACACCGCAAGGTATAGACTGCGGGAATTTATAATTTTGAGTTCAAGCCATAATATTTCTACGTCGGGTGATTCGAAGTCAAAGCGGCGAACACAATAAATATTATTTTTAACGTAAGCTAAAACACCACCACCATGCCGATTGCGATCTAAGGGAAAAGGATCACGGTAACCAATAAGACGAATGGAGTTTACGTCGATCGAGTTATCTAACCAAGTTTCAGTTAAGCATATGACATCAGAATTATATTCAGCAGCCAGAACATTAATTTCGTCAAGTTTCATAGTACTATTGTGAGCAGTCATGCTTCTAGTGTTTACATGAAGGACTGAAAAGTCGCGTGATCTTACCATCATTTCAACGGTTTTAAGTAGTCAGGTAAGACCTTCTCACCGTTAGCGCAAAGACAGTATTCAGCGCCTTCTATTTTCCATCTAATCTTTTTCCAGAAGCAAACAGTTTAGAAGCTTTCTTCAGAAGAGATTTGCGTTGTTCTTACATAGATAGAGGTATATGCTTGGTAATATTTTTCTTAAATTGCCTTGGTCTTGCTGCCAATTTGGAAATCATATTCTATCTTTCATTTTACTAAATTTAACAACTATTTCTGGAGGCTGAGAATAACTTGTACTACTTGACTGAAGTGCTGAAGTATGCTTTGGCAGACGATGGACATTGGCAAATGAAATCTTGGCAAGATCAGACTCAGGAAATTGCAAAGAGGTGGTCAGAAATGAACGAACCACATCTTCACTCTGCTCAGGAGTCTCATCGGAAGAAACTGTAGGCAAACCATGAAAGAGCAGATTAAATTCTTTAGACCGGAGTTCAGAAATTGTATCAGATTTTCTCTTTTCCGCACGCACTTCAGCCAATTCTGTTTTGATACCACTAAGGTCAGATTTCAGATAAGAGATCGTGTTGTGAGCACGTTCCAAACTAGACTCCGCCAACAGCAAACGATCCATGAGGGTTGATTCAATTGCTGAAAGGTGTTCGGAAAGCCTCTTTTCCATTGATAGCAGAAGATTGAACACGTCGGATAATTGCATAGCGTCGTGTCCCTCAGGCACCTGACCAGTCTTATTCTTTCTCAAAGTAACTCTACTGCTAATGTCCATTTTGATATGAATAGCACTTTTATACAAAACAAAACAGTCAATAACAAATTTTGCCACTACACAAATAAAGAGTTGAACCTGACAGTCAACAAAATTCTACCCGAAAAAAATTATCTCACAGAACAGAGTCCAGTAGGGCAATGCCGCTATACAAACAGCTGATTACAAGCATGTCTGAGCTGATTGAAACACGTCTGATCAGCTCGACGGTCAGTGACAGAACGACCGTCGACAAATCCCCCTTTGAGATTGATATTTTACAAAACTCTATTGCCTTTGCAAAGGAGATTAATTATTTTCGCATACTTTTTGCTTGTTAATTTGTCAACTTAATGCAAATACCACGGAAGAAATTTGCATGCAAATGCGTCCAGGAACCATCTCACCACATTTTGTAGATCTTTCGTCCACTGCGCATGTTTAGGATTGTGTTCCGCAATAGTTCACTTTATCCGAAACAATTGTCTTTTTTGTCTTCTATGGCTGATCAGCGTAAGCGCTGACCGCACTGGCTACATTACTAATTTATGTAGCATGATAGAACTGTTGCACGAGCTCAGAAACAGTCGTTTTTAACATAGAATCATTCAGACATTTGGTAATGTCTCAGCAGGGAAAAAGGAAAACTGAAAGTTTGCTGGACTTCCATACATAACAAAAAACTGAATGTTTTCTTGCGTACTTTATGCGCATTCTCAATTCTTGTGTAGCTTAGCAAAGATCCGATCTTGCAAACCAGGGTGTGCACCAGCCAGTCCCAGTCGCATACTTTCTATGCTCGACTGCTCGTATTCGACAAGAGCGCAGCCTCATTTTGCCGTTGTAAACTGCTCTGACGCAGTGGTGAGTGTGTTTTACTACCCTGTTTTAACACGCAGCCTGACATTTTTGCAGTTATGTACTGCTGTGTCGTAGCGTTGAGTTTATTTTCTTCCGATATTCTAACTTGGAGCGCTGATGGTTTATGTTCAGTGCAATGACACATAACAAACTTCGCCAAGACGTTGGTCTGGAAACAAGAATATGACGTCCAATTGTGACGTCACAAAGAGCGCACACCAAATGCCAATGACCAACATATGCCACTGAATGAACCCCCCCATGAAACAATTTTCTGCGTACGCCAATGAACAGAAACAGATGGCCCGCCTTTGTGTCACATACGGGAATGCGTAAAATGTGACGTTATTTTCGAGGGGAATGCATATTTCTGAGGAGAGGGGTTTCATTTGTGAACGGTCCCTTTAGATGATTTCTTCGAAAATTAAAGATTTTTATAAACAGAAATGATTTTTGGCACTTCTAAATGGAGAGCGCATAAAGAAGCCTGTGCTCTTCGTGCTCCTCCTCCACTAGCCACGACCTGCTGCTGAATTGTGAATCTTTGTTGATTCAAGTGCATAAAACGTAGAACACTGCTAAACATTATTTGATTTCTCTATACATTTTACCCTACACAGCCCAGATTGGCTGAATTATTAGTCGTGACGTCAACATGCAATTGCAAACCGTACGAGTCTCGTTCAGTCACTTGACTGATAACAATTTTCCTTTCCTATAATCGTTGCAGTGCAGCGTTTTATGTGTGTGTAGCCTACTGTTATTGATGCGCTTGTTCTGTATCTCGCTCAGTCACTTGACTGATAACACTGCGCTGCTACAGCACATCAATGAAAGACGTTACAGTTTCTGCGTTGCAATTATGCTTCTGCACTGTACTTCCGATTGGCTACACCAACAAACTTATGGAAAATTTTCTCCCGCTCACTTTTCACCGTACTGGGTACTCCAAGGACTTTTTCTGGAAGACAGACTGAAGTTGCCCTGACTTAGCGAAACTGAAAATTTGCGCTGACTCATGATTTCAGTAATGAGGTTTCTGTCACCCTACTCAACTACTTCGAATAGACTAAAAGAGCTAAACTACACCGAACATGAATTCTTAACAAACATTTTGTAAGTTGTCTGCACCATTTGCTAAGTCACTACCATTTTTCCAGGGCACGGTCACGTGCCCGTGGCCAATGATGTTTACCACCAATATTGTCAATTACCATGATATTTACTTGGGTTTTAAAAGTAAATTTTGCAGCCTAGTTCGAAAAATTAGAATCTCGCTCCCCTCACTACTTGTCAGGAAACAACAGTTTCGCGCACTGCGTTGTTTAGTTGGACTCAAGCCGTGTGAATTACCGAAAATCAATTCAATCATCACCCAGAAAAGGAGTTGGCGACGATTCTGTTTTTACAACTAACGGTTAGCTAACCCGTTGTTCGTTTTTATCAGGTCGACATGAATGAAATAGCAAATGCATATATCTCCGCTAGATGTCACTCAAAAACGGAAGCTTGAAAGTTGATGTAAAAAGCACTTTGCATAGCGTGGTAATTAGAATTGGGGAATGGGGATCAAACTGAAGTGCCGATGTGAAATGTACATTTATGACCGAATCTGAAGAGAAGTGGACTTTTGCACACTGCTGAAGGTAGCATCTTCCACAGTCTCAGAGACTTTCACCATGAGGAAATGCTCAGCATGGGTCTCATTGTTTCCATGCAACAGTTGTATTGTTTTGGCTGTGTAATAGAATGTTTGAAAACGCTTTTCCTACTACGATGAAATATTGCATTAAAAACTGAAGAACGTTTCACATTAGGTGCAACAATGTGTGACTATTTTTACCCTACAATGCGGGGGTTCCCAATCTTTTTACGATCTCGTACCACTTAGGCACTCCGTATTGTCAACGCGTACTACTTCTTCCAGAACAACTACAATTTGATCGAATCCTAGTCTTTATAGAAGAATATTATAGATTAAAATAACAATAAAAGACTACAAGTACATTTAATGAGATTCTTGTTTTTGTTTACCTTCCACCAATTGGTCAATGCGTGGCGTAAACTTGCTAGCAGCGCATCGAAAGTCATAAAATTGCGATACAATAGGATTAGCAGAGTACAGAAAACGTATTTATTTGGAAACAAAGCCCAATACGTAAACTCAGGGCCGGCCTTGAGCCGATTGGACCGATTGCTTCCAATCGGGCCCCGCGCCTAAGGGGGCCCCACGCTACGCCTACTAACCTACGCAAGCTGACATTTTCCATCGAAGCTGCTTGTGTAGCGCCGGAGCGGGGCCCACAGTTTTTTTAAGCGTGGGACCCGTTGCAAAGGAAAATCAAAGTGAACTGGGGTTTTTTTTTAACATTTTCACGATTCTGGATTCGTAACAGTGGTCATTGTCTTCGATATGTGGTCATTTCTTTTCAATTGCAGCTACTGGCAGAGAGGGCTTATTAAGTTTTGAAGCTGTTTTTTGTTTCAATTGTAGGCATTTCGTGGCCTACTTAAAGCAGAAGGATATTGCTGTTTGAATAGTTTCTGCCACTTGTCTTCTGAAAGTAAAGTTTAGGTCGTAATTGCAAATGATTGGTGCTTAATCGGTCTTACAGTAGCGTTATGCATTTTCCTTCGAAGAGATTTGATGTGGCAGCCTCTTTTCCTTATTTGTGTATTGCCCTCAGAATTTACAGTTGACCATGCCAGTGGCCGTAGCATCCGGAGAAAGACGTTTTCTAAGTTGAAACTAATTAAAACCTATTTCAGATCATCAATCCAGCAAAAGCGCCTAAACAGTTTGACGATTACGTCCATTGAATCCAAAAGTAGCAGAGGCTTAAACTTGGACAAAGTTCTGAAGGGCACTGCTGATGCTAAAGCACGAAAAATAAGATTCTATTAGCAAATGCAGTTTGTGTATTGTAGACTATAATAGCTTGAAGCAGGGCTTTGGAGCCGCAGACCGAAAATTTCAAGCTCCAGCTCAAGGAATCTAAAGTTTTTTGCTGGAGTTCCCGCTTCAAATTGATTTGGTCAGCTGAAAACTGAAAACAATTGTCTTATTTGTACAATTGTATTATTAGACCAACCAGTGCCGTGGCAAGGGTAAGTGAGGCCCCCCCCCGAAATTTCACGTGGGGCCCCCCATACGCTATTGGCCTATTATTATGAATTGCAGTAAAAAGTCGTAACCTCTCTGGCAGTCATTTT
>Ga0210059_1004331_pt1 | contig 22878 bp, 13 predicted proteins | sample Ectturendosymbi2_FD_188042 | JGI IMG/M metagenome (GOLD analysis project Ga0210059, IMG submission 188042) | Ecteinascidia turbinata endosymbiont from Florida, USA - Sample 2 (SPAdes) (version 2) | ecosystem: Host-associated > Tunicates > Ascidians > Unclassified | place: Key West, Florida...
AATTTCATAATGACGCATCAACATACTGAAGCAAGAAATCATTTCTCCTCAAAAACGAGGAACCCTCACGGAACCCTTAAAACTCACGGAACCCCACTAAATGCTTTGTGGAACCCTAGGGTTCCACAAAGCAAAAACCTGTTAAAGAGCAATGAAATAAACTCGAGTTTTAGATTTTGTGTTGCGGCTCTTTGTAAGTTGGGTTTTACGATATGCGGCTCATACATACAGCAGGTTCAGCCACCCCTGACATATAGATCACGTTTTTTAAGGGGTTTTAGGGACCCGATTCGGGTCCCTAGAATTTCAAATCGGGTCCCTAGAATCAGAGAAACTTATCATCGGGTCCATAAAATCAGAGAAAATCGATTCCCTGGAATCAGAGAAATCGGGTCCCTACAGATGCAAACCTGGTTCCTAACATTTTCATTAGAAAAAACCTGTATAGATACAAGCATTTTCTGGTGATTTGTGGTCTGTGTGTGTTCTATAGGTAGAAGTAAAACTGTTCAAATTTCACCCATTAAAAGGCATGCAGAAAATTAGCACACGCCTTCAGATTTGTTAGTTACAATTGCAACTGTTCGCAAACCCGGTGATCACTGCGGTTTTCGGCCGCCCAAAATCTTCTCAGCTTTTTGCGCGATTCCTGTATAGCTTGGCATCAACCACCGTGCCGCGATTTCTTTTCACATTTTGTTAGCAATGAGATGACCGTACTAATATTTCTGAGTTGTGGAGAAAACTGAAAAAGGTCAGTGGTGCACTAAGCTAAAAGTGATTTATAATCACTTAGTCTTTTACATTTTATGTTTCTTTCAACTTTGTGCCCTGACCGAGAGTATGTTGCGGACTGAACAGTTGAAAACCGATTCGTACAAAATGGAAGGCATAGTGACCAAAGGCAAGAAAAAATAAATAGATATAATACATTTGATTTGTGCGCGTGTCCATAGTCACAGTTTTTGCTCTTTTAAAACAGATCGAAAACGATCGAGAAACTTTTGTGGAGGTCATTGAAGAACAAAAAATAATCGATAGCAGGCGAAAGCATTGATCGAAACTGAATGACTTCCACGGAAAAACCTCCATTTGTATTATGAACTGAGAGAACACGTCGTATTTACTGCAGGCATTGCCGAGTTTACAAAGACAGTATCAGAAACGTACAGAGAAGCACGTCACTGGTACGTGGCTATTGCCATTAGTAAAGCAGGTCTGTACTTCATTCTTTTCAATGCTTTGAGGCAGTACCGGCTAAATGTTGAAAGATTAACCGTATAAGTACCTTAAGCCTTCGCTTTTACCTTGGACACTAAAGAACGTAGGCACTTAAAACTTAACCACTGAAGTTTTGAGAACCAAGCAACGAAGCTTTGAAGCTTTTATAGTTGGTGATATATTTCTGAGATATTTTGTGTCGCATGCAGAACTAATTCAAATTGCGGGACATGTCTTTTGTTGTTGTAAAATAAATCTTACCGCCCAAGCTTGGACCCTAAGTGAGTTTGGGTTTTCAATGATAGGCAATCGTTCCAATATCAGGTTGTTTACAGATTTTAAAAAGCCTAAAAGACATCAACTTCTAATGCAAGTCCGCATTTCATTAAAACAGAAAATGTTGGTTTTGAAAGAAAAAAGATTCTCAGCACGTTTTGCATTAACAGCGAGTTTTGATATGAGGTAGAAATTAACATCAGAATACCAGATGAAATTTAAATCACGTATAATTTGCATATAACATGTTTTAAGCTGGCAACTCAAATTTGCTGACATCTTTGATAAGTTTTAAAACTAAAATTATGTTGCTGCCAGCTGATGTTGAAAGTTTTACTGTCTCCATTTCTTAGATGTTCTGAGGATTCGGTATCAGAACAATTACAGTGATTCCGTGAAATTGTACCATTCAAAGTCACACAAATTCCGTCGTCTAATGATATTACCCTAACAGAAATATTTTTACGTATATCACCACTCATTGGTTTTATTCGTGTAAAGATGTTCAATTGACACTTACAAATTTTTGTGCATTTATCTGCAGTGACTAAGAAAAGCAGTTTCACTCGTAGGGGTAAACTGTAAATTACAAACACAAAACTAACTTTAAGCTTGTTGTAACATCACATAACGTTGCGACTTCAAATATCTTGCTTTTGAGACTCATTAGCCTTCAGTTACGCTAGATGGCAAACAATTGAAAACACGCTGTGTTAGGAATCGAACATGCTACCATTTTAAACTCCATCATCTAAGATGTTTGCAAAAACATATTGTGTTTTGTAGAAACATCTTGCACTCCCCACGACAAATTGTTATGGACCGTTCATTCTTCATTGTTAACTTTCACTGTACTTGCTTTTCAGCGAAATATTAATGGTAAAAGCGCAATAACCTTGCAAATTAGGTAAAATTTAAGTGTATTCTTTTACCACACAGAAATCCATACCGTTCAGCTTTATTTTATGTGTACTCGTGCTTTTAAGATAGAACATAATGGCAAAACGAAAGTCTCCAGTAGTCGCCGACTTATATTGCAAATTTTTTATTATGTTTGATCAGCGAGTGAAGTGTAGGTGAGGATGAACAAAATTAGTATACCAAACTCTAAACTAGCAACTTGCGGTAGCCAGATACCACGCGGTCGGTGTGCTAGATGTCATTCAGGCAATGTTCAACCGACATTTACCGAAACAAGCATTAGAAAACGTTTTGGCAGGAGCAGGCCAATGAATTGTTTCTAAACCCACGAACATGAATACGTGGACAACAGAAGTGACGAGGGGATCTAAAAGAAAAACGGCTTTACGAGACGTTCGTGGTAATACTGTGCACGGTTGAGGTAGGAAAGTCTCATTTATGCACTTTGACAGCGGACCACAAAGTGATGTTATATAGACAGGTAGGCTTTCAAGCAACTTGCAGTTCCGCATGATTTATTCCCTTGAACATTCTGCAGATGAATAGCATGAAGGTGGAGATTTTCTGTAGCCTACTTCTGGACATTCTGCGATCTGCTTCTGCATTTCATAATAAGGTTGCTTTCCCAAATTATAGAAAACAACAGTTTTTTTTTCAAATTTTTTACGAAGGTTGCTTGTATTTTGCAAATTTCTCAAGAAAGTTGACTGTTATTCAGATTAAAAGCGAATTGTTAGTGTAGCAGATTTGTTAAAACTTTGCGTTCTTTTGTAAATTTAAACAGAAATCCAGATCTTGATATACCGTAAGAGAGGAAAAAACGCGATCAGGCATTTGAACAAACGCGCAGACTGACGAAAAACTTTATTGTCTCGCCCAAACGTATGGAAGAATTTTCAAATATGTCAGAATATTGAATGTCTGTCGCTGTTGCTTCGCAGTGCGCCATTTCACGGAAAGTCCTAGTCGACTTATGCAACAAAATTCAGGCACGTTTTTACTTGGTTACGTAGTTGAATTTCACAAGCAATTTTTTTAGTGATATCACAGACGTCATATGTTTACGTTTTGAAAACAACAGCGAAATCTGCAACGTTCGAGTCGGCCATGGGAAACGTCACAGCTAAACTTGTAGAAGCATCCAGCAGAATCATTAAATATAAACACATTCAGTAGTGGGAATATTTACTGAAACATTTAACAACTTTTTTCGCTAAACTAAACTGAACGCTGGGTCACCTTCAACGGCGTTAATGATGCAATTGATGGGAGAAATGCTCTTGAGCCAGACGTAACGTTACGTGGACGTGACGGGAAGATACTTATCGAACCTTGTTATTATGCGTTCAGACAAAGTAAGCAACTGGGGGAAAAGCAAGCTTGAGGAAAAGGTTTCGTTGAACAAATGCCCTCTGCATGGCATTCTGCCGCTGAAAATGAATGTCACCAGGCCAGCAACGGCAGGCGACAGTGACTGACGACTTCTGGTGAGCTTTCGGAGTTTATCGCTGAGTCGAATAAGTTTCGAAACCTCTAGAAACCGCGCAGGCGGGTGATGTTGATATCCTAAAAAGAATTTCCTGTTTCAGCTGAAGCTGAAGTAGTCTTGTCAGCAAGGTAAAGCAGCATCACTAAGACGCTGTATCCTGCAACGAGCAGGAACTTTGTTTAGTGATAAAGCTTTGCAAATGACTAACTGCTTCAAATACAGACTACGGTAGATTAATGAATCTAATGACCAATTGCCTATGACGGCACCTATACTATCAGAAAGATTAAATTATTGTCAGATTCGTCTTAATGTTTCAAAGCCTCGTAATTTCTTACTTCAAAGGTAATTTGTTACTTTCAAATACTGAGATTCTAATTGAAAGAAAAATTACATTTGTAATTGCAAATTACGCAGAGTTACATTAGCTTTATTTTGGAAAATCTTGATGTGAGAAGGCGTGGTTCTCTAAACTCATTCAAAGTCGACATAAAATCGAGATTTTCAAAGAATATTTAACAAGAACGTGACACATCTTTATTTGTGCCAGTTCGAAGTATACGTTAGCCTAATTTTTGCTTGCAATATTGGTCCATTTGCAGCTGTTCGTCAAATGTTGCGTGAAATGTTTTGCATGATTGCGCCCTCAATTATTCCCGGTGTTCTAACTGCCCCCCAGGATCTCTGAAAGGATTATCGTCAACGACGGAAGTGGTTCTTCCACGACCGAACGATTGGTCAAGGTCGGAAGGGGAGGATAACTTGCATCAATCGACGGCGCATCGCACTGTTCACATGGTTACCAACCTGGAACAAGGCAAGCATCAAACGGAAACTTCCATGTCTGCAAACTATGAGCGCCGGTCACGTGCCTGTGAGCGAGTTATTTCCGTTCAACCCGCGTTCAAGTCATTTGCTGAACCAAACCTTTCAGCAAACGCTTTGCTGCATAAAAACCCGTCGGATGAAAGAAGAGATTCTGTGCATTCTACTGCGTTCAAAGCTTCTCTTGGTACAGTTCAAACGCTGACTTCCATTTCTTGCTGTCGTCACCCACAATACCACAAAGCTACTGCAGAGGAAAAAAAATCTTACTCACACTCCAGTCACACCTCAAGCTATTTGTCTGATAATAATGTGAAGACAAATTCAGACAACAGCAGGATCTCCAAGCTAGAACGCATTGCGCCAAGTGACGTAGCTGCAGTGCCCAGCAACTGTCGTTGTCCCGTTCAGGAAAAACTTCACTCAAGAAAATTTGACTCCATCAACCACTCACCGTGCTCCAAAAAAATTAAACGCGGCCTTTCCGTAACATCTTGCTGCAGCGATAAGTCTACGAATGCGCTACTGAATGTTAACCAAAAAACAAGAACGCACTGCGGTCGCGTTCACAGTAAGACCTCTACTCCAACTTCACAAGTTGTGTTCAGTCAAAACCGTAACTGCAAACAAAAACAAGCGAACCACAAAGAGTGTGAAACAGTCTCATCTCGAATCAATAAACCGTAAGTCAACTTAAGAGACAATCATAAAACTTTGTTACTGTTATTGTGAATCTGACTAAATCACTAAACAATCGATATTTACCTAAACCGCCGACAGCGCCTGTTATTTTGTGACGTCAGCAGCGATTGAAGAAAAGAGAATACTGAGATATAACTTCTTCCTTTTGTCAACAAGTGAAGTGCCAACTAACATTTTCTCTTTTTTTGCAGTCAGTCGTTTTCTGATGTGTACAATGTGGAAGGTATAATCGGTGTAGGCGGTGGTGGGATGGTTTACGCCGGTTCTCGGACCTCCGATAAGCAACCAGTCGCCATCAAAAGAATCATGCGGGAGAAGGTGAAGCGCTGGGAGCGAGTTCAGGGCCGAACTGTGCCGCAGGAAATAGCCCTGATGATCAAGTGAGGAACCGAGCATAATTTAAAATCTTTTTGCTAAGCGTTAAGCGAACTTTTATCTACCGCTCTAACCAGTATAAGAATTTTAGGTGTAAAAATGATCAGGTTTGGGCTTCGCAGACATTCGTCGCCGATGAAATACTCGTCTACGGGGAGGTGCACTCCCTAAAGGACACGTGTAGGGCGGGAGTCTGCTGTATTTCCAATGGCATTAGAAACCTTTGTCTGATGCCCAGCTGGCGGTTCTAATGGCTCAGTTCAATAGTTCGCGCGGGTGCGTTCGCTGTCGCTGATTTACGTTCACTTTGAGCTCTTTTTCATGATCTGAAATATTTGCAGCATGCCGCTTTCAGCTTCAGCATTATAAAAGCTTGAAATCGTAGCGTTTTTGCCGCAAAGAAGGCGAATGTGCTTTTCTAGATAGATCGATAGCATATGAATGGCCGAAATGAATGATCATATTCTTGAGCGTACTTTGTGGGAGAGCATGTTTTAAATGTTTACCTTTGCGCTTAATAAAAGCGATAAAGCGCGTGACATTTTCCCCATGCTGCACTCTCTGCTCGATTGACGCATGCGTCGTGGACACTAATTCCTGCTTCTGTTCTGTCATTGTAGAGTGAATGGTCACAAAGGGATCATACGTTTGCTGGATTGGTATGAGTGTCTCGACTCGTTCATTCTGATAATGGAGCGTCCACAGAACTCAATCGATTTGTTCGATTACATTCGTGAAGTAGGCCGTATGAAGGAGAAGGAAGCATGCATGATATTTAAGCAGGTTTGTAGCACGGACTACGTATGACACGTGCGGCACGTATCTAATCTCCTTGCCAGCATTCTGAAACCATGAGATGAAGCCACGTGATAGTTTTAGGAGGGTCGTTTGATGGTTACTGTTTATCCTGTGCAATCGCGAAAATCATAAATAATGACTGCCATTGTAGAAAAATGAAGTAGGTTTACTTTAGAGCAGTGGTTCTTATGGGGTCCCCAGAAAAAAAGGGTTTCCTTTTAAACTCTCAGATGCACAAACGACAACGACCGCCACTTTGACTAATGACACAATGCAGACGAGGGGCCCCAAGCCATATCTTTAGGAAGAGTGATCACCGGAGTTGGAAGGTTAAAAACCACTGCTTTAGAGCCTATAGCTTATTACCACTTAACCGGCCACAATTCTATGACCGACACCATTGGCTCAGTTCGACGATTGTTTATCAGTTAGCTTTTCAACCTATCATTAGCAATGTGGCTCGGAATGAGGAAGGGCGACATGAGCGGTTGATTTCTTTCTTAAAAGTTTTTTTGTAATGGACACGCGGTCGGCAAACTAATCCATAATTCGACAGTAAGCATTCACGAAACAAAGCGCCTGAAGTTTTGTTTCGCAAGCGTGGTATTTTGCGCAATTATTGAGCAACATAACAGAGATTTGAAGGCAAATTCTGCCAACTGAAAACTCCGTTTCTTTATTGTCGATCAAACCTTCCTGCTCACGACCTTTTATGATCAAATACTTTTAAACATCTACTCCAAACCTAAAAATTTAAGCCAACTGTTCCTGAACCTCAATTTATTTTGTTTCCATTATCTGCAGTGACTTATTTCTAACCTATTTTCAACAGAAACAACATCGCAAAAAGTGAAATAAATGAATTCAACAGATTGCTCATAATCTGGGCTCATAAATGGTGTAGTCATTTAAATCCAGATTTCCGATCAAATTTGGTCTTTGCTTTTTTGAATGTTTGAACTCTGGTTTCGTAAACCCTATCAGAGATTCCAAAGCACCTAAAATGTAGGTTTACGTTACTGAGTTCAAGTAAAGTCTGACAATAACTCTAAAAATTTATAATCACAGAATCAAAACGTAGTTTCACACTTAAAAATTAAATATCTGTGCCTAATATTTTTACCAAAATTTCAAAATGGCCGTAAAGACGTTGTGGCAGGAAGCTTTTCGTGACAATTGTAACATTTTTGTTAGCAAACATCTGATTTCCACTGCTTCGTTAAAATGCCTTAGGGCTGAAGTAGCGTTTCAGTTGTCAGTGAATGATAATACCAAAAACCATATCATTTGCATTATGGTTACTTTACGGAAGTCGCAAGTTCAATTGATTTTAACGTCGAAATTATTTCAAACCTATAAAAATGCATGATTTATTTTCTGTCACGTTTTCAGACAATCAGATGCCAATACAGTGCCATAGAATATCTTAAAGGTGCAGCTTAACTTATACGTCACTACAAAATACTTCAATGCCTGACTAATCAAAGCAGCATCTCATAAAACCTACAGCATTTTTTAACAAGAATTAAAAAAAGATTCTTGTTAAAAATTAAGAATTAAAAAAGGATTCTTGTTTAAAATAAATGTTCAGTTTTACAAACATTTTCCTCAATGTGAGTGACCAACAGGTCGATGCCAGTGGACGTGATTGCTGACGCTCTTGGGTACCATGTCCATGACGCGTTGGATTTGTAATGTCGTCTCGAATTCCGAGCGTCCTAGCCTAAGTTTTAAAAACGAGCGGTAGCAGGAACGACGAGGTCAAAACACAAAAAGCAGTGCAGTGCGCAACGATGGTGAACCAAGTCCAAAATACACGAACTTAACCAAAACTTGAAGAAGCATTTCAAATTCACGCCTCTGAACATTTTAGGTGAGGTTTAAAGCGATTAAATTTTTTACGATGGCATGTGAGGCGCCGGCTTGTTATAATAACTGAATATTGGGTGCTGTGCTTGCATCATTTATTGAATTATTCATGCCAGTGTGGGCAAAATTGTAAGAAACTGTGAGTGGGAATTTTAAATCTGGCCAGATGTTTAAAACTTGCTCAACAGTGTTTCAATCATTTTCCGCAAAATTATTTTGCAGATTGTCAGCGCCGTTTATTACATCCACTTACGAGGAGTTGTCCACAGAGACATAAAAGACGAAAACATAGTTTTAAACAGAGACACCGGAGAATCCAAAATTATCGACTTCGGTTGTGGTACATATTTACACGATCGACCATACACGGATTTTTCAGGCACGCCTGAATTCTACCCGCCTGAGTGGTTCAACGAGGTGACTACTGGCTTCTCATGTTTTTTTCGTAGACAGCAAAGTGTTAATTGCTTTTGGTGTTATCCGGATTTTTTCTAACAAACGATGTATTGCGTTTATTTACTCAACAATGAAATACTGTGCAGCACTACTACTGTGGTCGGACAGCCACAGTGTGGAGCCTTGGTGTACTGCTGTTCGACATGCTCTGCGGAGAGATTCCTTTTAAAAGCAAAGGGAAAATTTCGCAAGGAAAGTACGAATTCAAGGTGATATTTGTTGCTTTGATGGATCAATACGCTGCCGAAAGATTAAGCGTTGGCAATTGCTTTAAATCTTTTGTTTTGCAACTCCTGGCTTTTTAAAACAACGAAAGCGAAAAACTTCGTAAAATTCGGCTATAACGGATGTGTATTCAAAAGACAGAGAAAGTTTGAAAATTCCAAACATACCTTAAGAAATCAAAATTCGTATATAGCTTTGTCAGCAACATTATGAAATATAACTGGATTTTTCTTATCCACATGTTCGTAATTAAGAGATTTTCTTTCATGCATTCGTTTTTTTTCTTGTTATAGATCACATGCAATGCAATGGCTTTATTCACGAAAATTGGCGGCAGGCCCAAGCCTAAGTAATGCTTTTTTGTCGGGGCGGCAGGGCCGGTCTTAAGCTAATGCAACCGATGCAGCTGCATTGGACCCGGCTCCATGGTGGTTAGGAAGGTTGTTTATTTTTGCCAGATACTCCTTGCGCTCGAGATTTGTAGAAAGGCTTATGAATCTGATTGTTAGCAAATAATTATCTCGTTTGAATAAACGATTAATTTCCCGTTATTTATCCAACGTTACCAAACGTGCTCAATTCTCATGCTAGGGCGTCATATCCACCATGTCCCACACTTTATGCATAGAAGTTAGTTATTACTAGTGCCAGTTAAGACTGCAGTAGACCCACAGCTGCTGAAGACGAGGTGTGTAGTGATTCAGCTCGCACTGAGCAGGTCAAGAAGAGTGTCTGTCGTATTAACTTCGATGGCATTTTTTCCAACGTAACATTGTTCAGTTCTCGAAAGATCCTTCTGTTTTGGAAAGTTTTTGGTTGGTTGCGGGTCATCTGCATTTTGATAAAGGTTTGCAGTTTCGCTTCAGTGGGAAGATTTTGACATAGACTAGATATTTTAATATTTTGTAAAAATAAAATTAACTCGACGACCTTGAAACACACGACAAAGATTAGATATTGATCCCGTGAAGGCCAAAATCTCATGCAACCATCGCAAAATTTTGTGAAGTGTTCGCACTTTAAACTAGCATCCTTTACTTTGCCCACGAAACTGTTCCATGTTATTTGGCGGTCGTGCAAGTAGCCTACTTTTATCATTTGCAGTCTCACCAAGTTATTTTGTGATTTGTCTTTTTGCGAGCGTAAATACAGTAAGTAGAAAAACAATATTTCAAAGTCCAGGTTCATAAACGTACAGGACACTTAAGCTTCTCTGCAGCTTAATTAGGCAGGGCAAAAATTGTGAATGTCATTCAGCACTTTCGTTCCTATTGATCAATATGATGGGCGGCTATATGCTTCTATTTCATCAGTCAAACATGTTCATTATATATTGCGTTTGATAAGTGTTTCTACATATATGGTGTGGTAATTATAAAATATTTGTACATTACATTTCTAATTCATAAAAAACAGTTTGAATTTCAAGTCCATGCATAGTGAAGCATAATGAATAACTATAAAATTGGGCTTTTGGGGAACTTTGGGCGGCTGCATGGGTTGCTCTCCTTGTGAAGTCTGTTTATTTCGTGTATTGCGCCACAAAGGGGATAATTGGTCTACCTTGGTCGTGCGCCCCGACATTACCTTTATGCAAGCAGTGGCGTAGCCAGCCGGAAAATATGGGCGAGGCTAAAAAATTTGGGGGGGAGCAAAATTTTTTATTTTAGGCTAGCAACAGTTTTTTGTTTGAAATATTACCTCTTAAAGCACAAAATGACTAAATATTTTAAAAATTTTGGAGGGCATGGCCCCCTAGACACCCCCTGACTCGCCTTTGTATACAAGAATACGTCTACGCTTGTGGTTACCGAAAGCAAGATAAGTAATTAGTAATCACTAATCAGCTCATGTTAGCAGTTTTCTCCAAGTCAGGTGTTCTTTGAACGAAAGTGTTGTTCAACAAGAGTGAAGTAATTACATTATAAGTTCAATTCGCTTGCCAGTTCGGTTTGATTGACGTAACTTTGCACTTGACTTTGCCGCTCAGACCTCTATTACAGAGTTCCCTTCACAACTTCCGGCTTAATTACGCGTGGTAGCGGTACACCGTTCAATCTCCACAACAGCAACATGCTGTTAGTCTTAAACATGGACGTAGCTGTGGGATACAGGAGCTATGCCAGCGCCCCATAAAAGAAACTGTTGTGTCATCATGTAGTCAGCATGCAGATTAACTCCGTTTTTGATATTTATATAGTTATTTTGCTAAAATATCATCATCAAAAAGCATAGAACGGTTGACTGAACACGTTGACATCATAACACCACTGCTCAGAGGGGCCCCGCGCCTAGGTCTTGCATTCGGCCCCGCACCTGCTAGGGCCGGCTGAACGCTCTTGCTCAAGGAGCACTACGGTAAGACACTCAGTGGCCGTAGACCGTTCAACGTTCCAATTCGGAGGCGGACACTCTACCACTGAGATAATCGCCGCCAATGCAAGCGTTGACGTGGAATAACTACATAAAGGCAACTTTTAATTTACATTTGCTCCTACTTTTGACTGAACTATCGACTTTTAATCGATGTTGAGCTTTTTTTCGCCATCAGACGAAGGTTCATGGTTGACTGAGATTTGATTAATTTCCTCCCACTGTGCTTCAAGCATCACGATCAGCGCGTTTCTTGGAAGAAATTACTTGTTACGAGCTTATCGTTTATATTCTGGTTTCTCAAGTGCAAATGTTTATTTTATACCTGCTGTACAAAGAAAAACGTTGCGAGATTTTCTATACGTCGGGAGTTTAGTGATCAGGATTGGAGGACGAACCTTTGATTACTTTGTTCTTGATGTTTAGGCCAACATAAGCAACGAAGCGAAGCACCTCATCAACTGGATGCTTTCAACAAAGCCGGAAGGCAGGCCAACACTGGCCAACATTGTCCAACACCCTTGGGTGAATGGAAAAAATCTTTGAAACACTAAGCAGTTTACAACAAAATAAAGATTTTCTATTTTATTATTATCTATGCTAATCAGCGTACAAGAAAATTTGTTAGGGGCTGTTTTGGATATACAGTTTTTATTGTCTTGAGTGCGTGTCATTTGATTTGCGTTGCTTTACTTTGAACTGTTTGTCTTTTATTAATTCTTTACTACTGAGTTCTTACGCGGATTATGTTATATCGCTCGATGAAATATTTTTTACAAGATTTTACAAAACTGAATTAAAAGCCGTTTCTATATTTATTGCAAGACCAGCCGCGCTTTGGACGCAGGCACGCTCGGGCAGGTTGACGTCAGAGCTTGCAGAAGAGGGTTCTTAAGTCAGCAAAACCAAGTTCAACGTTTTCTGGGACTCTGCATACGTTGAGACAGATCAATATTAGACTACTTCAGGCAACACTTGTTATGCCTTGAACTCAAAGCTAATTTCTTTCGAATTCCAAGTGTTTTAATTACTTGGAGAATCGTAAAAGAAGATATGTCGTTTTTTTTAAAGTAACAAACATTAGTGATGGGTCCCGTAATGAACGTGCATAATAACACACTTCTCGAATATTTCAGATTTATTGTGTACAAGCGCATCATTTAGGTAATCACAAAGAAAAAAACTTGGATTTTAAAAAATGTATTCACTGGCATGAAAGTTGCTGGTTTGATGGTCTGTGAAAAATGCGACTTGTGAAAAACTTAAATTGTGTAGAATTAGCGAAAACTATTTCAAGCTGATTGAAAGTTGTATCGCAGTAACCTTTGATGAACGAGGCAAATTTGACACAAGTAAGGAACAAATGGCGAAATAATTGTTCCAGGAAATATTATCGGCTTAGAACAATTTTTCTAAACCTGGTTGCATGATCAGCGTGAGTGCGTGCTGCGGAATAAAACAAGGAAAATATTTGGAAGAAGTGGCTGAACCACTAGTTTCAACTCATTTTAAGTAAAGATTCGTTAAAACAAGTCTTGCTCTTAATTTTCAACCGAAGATGCATTTTGTGGTGGATTCTGCTTTGCTTTTCTTTCTTCGCCATAAGTTGAACCTTTTCAATTTTATGCATGATGAAACGACAAGCAAAATCACTATGAAAAATAAAATGATTGCATAAACAAACTTTCGCCATCCCGAAACTTCTGATTATTTCCTGAGACGTCTCACATCAAATGACTGCAAATGACTCTAGCCTGGCTGGGAGAGCGATTTCAAGAGAGACTGATCACGACGAAGCGCGGCGTTGAGTGGGCACCGCATTCACCGGAGTTGAAGCCCAACATCGTTACTATGAGGCATCTTAAAGCGTGTACGATAATGTGTACCACAACAACTTTCAAACAATCAGTGAACTTAAAGCAGCAAGCAAAGCAAAAATCAGGAATATCCCAAAAAGGAATGCGTTACACTTTGTGCGACGTATGCAAGATTGTCTCTAACACAGCGGATCCCATTCGGGTTCTGTTTCTTTGGGTCACCCTACAATAGTAAAAATGAGGGCCTTGACTTCATAAACCTCTGAAACAACATGTATTTGCCATGTGTGCCGAACAAATGGCTGTCATGTCAAGGAGAGCCTTCAACACTCTTATTTTGGATGTGACTGTAAGGTCTTTCGGATTTGCATGGCCTTCTATGTTTGAAATAAGGGAAGTTTGAGATCCACTCAAACACTTGTGCATTCGTTGAAACACATATGTGAATCACGTTGTTGTATTTAAACAGAAAACATGCGATTACTAGATTTTGGAACGCTTGCAAATCTCCAGGTTTCGTTAACATTTCAACGAAGGCAAAAAGTTTTTTAGTGCAAGCCCAAACCCCTGATCACCGGATATGAAACAGACCAATGATCAACCTTTTCTTTGTCTGACATCAGACCCAAGTAGAGGGAAAGACAAAATATTTCTGTGACGTTTCGATATAAATGGAAAGCAACCTTAACTGAAGTTTCAGTTTTCTTGTTCCTTAATGTCCCGTTGTAACCTTGATGATCAAAGCGTTATGTAAAAATGCCGCTGATTTGCTAGATTAAACCAAACATTTTGAAGCTAGCCTTAAGCGAAAAGACCACAATCACCAAGTTTCATGAAAGCAAACTACGCGGTGTGTTCTGGTTTTAGTATGCCAGTGATGTATAGTCGAGACCGTAATCTCGAGACCGAGACTTCATCAAAAAATTCGAGACTGAGACTTGAAATTCGAGATCGAGACTCGGAGATTGGAAAATATTTGGATTTGACGAAATTTTCAAAAAATGTCATCACCACTTCCAACCTGAACTTTTTCGAATTTGTGGCATTTTATCTTGGCTTAAAATGTCTGTGGTATCTGCAGGTGAGGAAAAACCAAAAGCCTGTTTTGACTTTTCCTTATCTGCAGGTACAACCGACAATTCAACAAAACATGTTGAATTTCAGAAACTTTACTAACCCATATCGTTGCAGTATTCAAAGTCTCAAGACATTGGCTTGTGACCGAGACCTGAAGTCTTCGAGACCGAGACTCGCAAAAATGTGTCTCGGGAGGAGTCTCGATCACTGAGTTTTACATCTCGGTACAAGCAAAATCCATTTGAGCTTATTTTCGCAGAAAGCAATACGTATTCTAGTTTATAACAGCGGTAAGTGTGTTTAGTTTGCAACACATTTTTGTAGTTTTTTATTGCATTTCCATGCTGCTGTAGAAGCGGTTGACGTTCGTGATGTTACAGCCGAAAAAAATGAAAACTGAGGGTCGCACCTTTACGTCGCAAACAAGATCATTGTAATTTAGACCAGTGTTCTCCAAAATGCCCGCGGGGACCAGGTCGCCCACACGGACCACGCGGGTCGCCCACGGGCCTGTTCTGAAAATAACATTAACATGGTCAGTGTCTTCACATACTGTTGATGCATATCATGAATTTTGTTAATGGTAACATAATTAAAGATAAATTGAGCAAATTTTTTATTTCAGAAGTGTGCATCATACTAATAACCCTTCGCATTAATCCGCACTCATGAAGTAGTTTTCAGTTTCAAAAAGGTTGGTGATCCCTGATTTAGACCTTCAACCAGATACGCTGTTACGTGTGCCTACGGGGTAGGCTTTCGTAACATTTTGAAGAAACAGAACAAACAAAATTTTATTTCAAAGCTGCTGATTACTTCATCACTGAATTACCGTTCGGTCCATCGCTTCCTCCGCGTTATTTGCGGTAACTTTGTGCTTTCGTTGAAGGTCAACCCGAGTTACTTATGGTTGATGTGTGTCAACAACCTGCAGCGGTGCAAATCTACATCATTCATGTCACATAAAACATTCCGCGAGTCAACTTCAAAATTGAGGAAGTGACCATTGAGCGCTTAATTCTGGTCTCAAGGTTTCTCAGTTTTTACAGCAGAACTGCAGGCTTCGCCAATGGAACTCACCTGCATCGTATCACCGTATACATAAATGGTCGGTCCGTTAAACCTTTGGGAAAGCTTTCATCGGGTGAAGACACAAATAAGACACTGAGTCTATTTAATCTTTGACGTCGCTAATAAGAATCATTTTTGTAACTAGGGAAATAATTTGCGAACCGTAAAGGAACAAAGTTCCTAGATTTCAATTTTCGGTTCATCCCGCATTATGCGTGTAATCTCACACTCATCAAAATTTTTCATTTTTCTGGCTCTTTCTAAAGATGATTTTGCGTTTTCGTTTGTTTCGTTCTCCAGATAAGATTTCACGAACTTACGTTCGTCCTATGTTTTACTAAGTTTGTACATACACGGTAAATTGAAGTAATTAGTCGACAAGAAATGTTTTGTTTAGAACCACGCAAAAATCGAATTCTTGTGCTGGAGGAATAAGATGTTGTAGCTTTTCTGCGCTAGCCGCTTGAAGACTCGTTTACACTTTTTAGCTCAAATAAAATCTCATTCTTTTCAGTCACACTGCTTAGATTCAAAGTATCAGGTTCAGTTCCATTCTTCTCGTTTCCGCACTAATTTTGGAATCTCAGACTGGTATGTGGCGCCAAACTTCATGGGCGTAGCCAGGGGGGGCAAAGGGTCCATGTCCCCCCAAACTTTTGGAAAACATCGTCATTTTGTGCTTTGAGAAGCATTTTTCAAAACCAAAATAGTGTTATTCGCCTAAAATCAAACATTTTGACCCCCACAAAATTTTTGGGCTGGCTACGCCACTTCCAAACTTTGCATGGGGTCATGCTTGAGCCGGGACCACGCGGCTACTTTCGTAGTGAATGCCGCGTTGGTGGCGATCGAGTCAATGATAGTACCGAACGTGACAGCAACCTTTTCCTTGCTCTCAGCCATGAGCGTCGAGTGTGAGGTTGAACAGGCCACAAGTATCAATTTTTAAGTTTTAGGTATGCCCGAATCGAACCCAATCTATCAGCTTCTGTGGCCCGTCCTCGAAACACCGTATGATTCAAGGTATGTGCTTGAAAAAAGTTTCAAGTGCATACTACAGCTATTGTTGTCCAAATTGTTTTTTGCTTCACGTGCATCTCATTAACTCAGTGAACATACTCCTTATCTCTGCAAGAAAGCTGTAAACTTGATAAACAAGATTTGAGCCCTCAAAAGTTGTTTATCTTATGTTCAGTGTTCATCGAAGCATCTTCGTCTGGTCAAAGATAACAATGAGTTGAATTCTATCACGAAGCAAGCAGTTGATACGAACTACAAGAGCACAAAAACAAGTAATCTTACATTATTTTAAACTATGTAAACGAATCTGTCTTCTAACTGACAGCAAGCGTATGAACTGCAATATCATACTGTATATCAAAGCTTATTTGCAAGATAACTTCGCCAATGCGTTTCAGAATATCACTTCAATACAAAAATGCAGTTACAACAGTGAGGAGGTAAAATAGGGACTACACTAAATCTCACACAAGTACGAAGAATGATATTAATATTTGATGAAACACAGAATAGTCCTGCATATTTTTCCTGCGCAGCTGAACTAAAAGTGTGCAATTAATTTTTTTCACCTATAGAGTATCGCAGTCATTGCTCTTGACAGATTTTTGGTAGCGGTAAACGTTTTATGATTGTGAATTTGTGGAAACTTCAAACTCAAAAACAGTTTTTCTACAAACATTTTCGCATATTTCAAAAAAAATTTTGAACCTTTTTTGTAAACGAAACATACAAGTAGCCTGCATACCTTGCATAGTAAAATTTCATTTGTGCAAACAGTGATGAGTATTTTGACAAACGTATTACGCATCATATTTTGAGCAGGCTTTGATGTAATTTCTGAAACATAGGCTTTAATCGCCGTGGTAAAAGAAGCGGGCCGAACAGAAATTCACATACGTTTACCTATTTTGAAGTGATTGCGTAGCTTCGACTTCCAGAAAACAAGAAATGCGCAGGAAAATTTCTGCAAATGACCGACTAATCAAAGTACTTAAAATAGGATAAGGTTTGATTGCAAGCTGATACCTGAAAAATTTTGAAGTGAAACCAACGCATGACACAATGCAGCTAACAACCAATTCAGAGTCGCTGTTATGTGGCAATTGTATACGCAGCATGTGTTTTATAACCTACTGTCTTCAGTGCTTCGACTGGTTCTAGCAGTGCACGGTCAGTGATCATATTCCGACGGCAAAAAGCTTGGTCCGAGGCGTGAACCCTTATATTTCTATGCACTGTAGGCAGGGATGCTATGCTAACAAATGAGGTGTGAGAACGTACCCAATAAACTATCCATTTTAAAAACAGCTTCGAACTAATTTTTAAGGAGTATTTAATGAATGCTCATGAAAACATGAAAAAGTGTGGGAACGCCGTTCCCACGCGTTCCCGCCCCACTACACCCCTGACTGTAGGTATTGATTACACAAAAATTTATTGAATTTGAAATTTTCAGAAAAAAGGGTAAAGCAAAAATTTCTTCGAGCGTGACCGCAGGGACATGTCTCTGATTATAAAATAAATGGCAGATCTCACCGATACAAAGAAAGATAATTTTGTTGCTGCAATGAACAGTGGTTATTGCTTTGAATAAAAAAAACCGCAACCCATTATTATTTCTCTTTCAAAGCGAAGTGAACAGCCTTGAGTGTGTCAGCAAATGAAACTTTGAATTTTCTCTGTTATCACCGATCCACAAACCGGACAGTCGTGGCAGTGGGAAGAGCAGGCCGTGCAGCAACACAGATGGCAGCATGGAAGAAAAACTGTACGCGCTGGTGCGTGACGGCATCGTTTGCATGATCGTCGCTCTTCAAGAGACCGAAGTTCAACAAAATCTTCAGCGTTATGTGAAGTAGCACGATCGCCCAAAGTGTTCTGCATGTTTGTGGTTGGATTCAATGCATCTATAATTTCTTCAGTGTTTTGAAAAACACGGTTGTTCCTTTCAATCTCTCTGTAACAGTGAAGCAATGCTCTTTGAAAGTAAACAGTTAACACCGGCCAGGGAAGATAAGAAGTGTACGTGGCTGTCGCTAAGTGCGTTTAGGCCACCGCCAGCAGCAGGGCTTTTCCAAACTCTCGAAAATAGCTTCCGTAAGCGTAATTTAATCTTCTCGTCTGCATTTTTAATTATTTGCATTGCACGCATTATCTTCAGAATTTTTTAGTTCACTTGCCCATCAAGTGGTGAAATAGAGGAAACGTTGGGTGGGATCGTGGAAAAAAACACCTTTTTCTCCAATGAGTTGGGGTAAATTTAATCTCGACAAACCGTAGAAGATTTCTCAATGTAGCCTATCTAAAACTCTTTACCGATGGATGTTGATTGCGCCAAATTATTTTAGGCTAAATTTTTGAAAAATTTTTTCAGGCAAAACATCTTATTACGATGTTTGAAGCAGTCCGGCGGAAAAAAGTATTGACGTGTGGTCATGGACGCTAAATACTTATCAGCAACGATTTTATCTCTTCTGAGTGCACGACTTTTACACACTTGTAGAGCAACATTTAATTTTTTGTACCTTGCTATAGCGCTAAACCTAATATATGAAGCCATGTAAGCCTCACTGGAGAAACCTTTTCGTATCAAATTTCTCACTGAGCAAAGGGCCTACGGCCTACCCTACAGCATGGCCTTGGTCGAGAATCCGATTTTTTACTCCAACTACGTTGAGCAGATTTTGTATCTTCTAAAGCAGTTAAGGTACAGGATCAGTTGTAACTGAACATGACACCATGGTGTTACAAGGTTGCGCCCTGTGCACTGAAAATGGTGACGTGGTGAATTAAACCTATCACGTCTATTTTTTTATCCACATCATATACTTACGATTTAACAGCTTGACGTATTCGTAGATGTGAAAACCCCATTCTCAGCGCGGTCCGTACGAACGGCGAGGATTCCATGAAACTTTCCACTCTTACCGCTACTTCAAGTTCTTCGCCGTTGCGGTTGACCTCGACAGGCGGCGAAATCGATAAGATAGGTCTGCAGAACGTATTCAGATGCAAAGCTTCAAGCTTCTCAATTTTTTGAAGGTGCGAATCCTATGGAGCTTCCTTAATTTGAAATATTAATTTGCAAGCAAATTGCTTGAGTGATAAACAATCGCAATGTCGCCATTGTAGGAGCGCCACACATGAACGGTCCCGCTGTTTTACATATTCCAAGCGGGAACCTCTCCTCAGGCACGGGATTTTGTCGGCTTTTTTATCCGGTGTGAGGTCAGTTTCAGTCTTATTCAAACAGAAATTAAATATACGCATCGTTCAGTGACATTTTGTTCGGTTTCAGAGATGTCAATCACAAAAGATTTATTCTTGTTGCGAACAGAACTAATGTTCGAGTCCCGGGCCGCTGAACGTAGTTCCTATCGAGGGCAAACAAAATGCGCTCGACAAACAACAATGTTGACAAGAAAAAGTGACGGGTTCGCAGTCTTGGCTGTTGCAGTGATCGGGCGTGGCACTCCTGCCAGAGACGATTTTGCAATTGTTTACGAACCAAACTTTTGTGAGACGAATTGAGCGTTTGTTTCAAACCATTTGGTGTAGAGGCTAGGGCCTGCATTTTCTCTGCATACAGTAGGATAAACGCCATGTCTAACAGTTCATTCTCGTATTAGCTTTTGTGTTTTCGCGTAAAAATATACAACAAAAAAAATCAGCGCAAATTAAAAGTATTTGGCAGATGGGATTTACATAAAACGTATATTGCACTGCTGTTTGCAGAAACGTACTGTACAATGTTTGTTTGTGACTGTAATAATGTCACCGTTGCATAACACGCAAAGACAAACGCAGCTTCTATAGTAGCAATGAAACAGCAAAGCCAATTTTTTGTGTTTGTTAATTTTCGTAGCATTTTCGAATTCACCTGTTTATGGAAGTTGACAAACTTGGTTGATGGCTTCTCGAGTAGTTTGGACCGCTGGATACGACCAGGGGTATTCGACTTTCAACTGTGACGCGGTGAACAAACTCGGTACCAACTTCTTGCAGCAAAAAGACGCAACTAAAACACACGTGTGTTTCAAACATAATCAAGTCTACTGTAAAGGCTTATGCTGAAACATAGCATTTGCATTAAACTGTGAAAGGGGTTTATCACTTCAGACTTATACTCCTTCTCAATGCAACCCTGTTAAATTACGTCAAATTCCGAACCGTTTCACACACAAAAAGTGTACATTACGCAGAGTTTATGCTGAGGTTCATTGGTAACTTTCCGAGAAAACTAATTTCAGACAGATCGTGAGCGATAGGTTCCCGAGACCTTCTTTAGACGGCTCTATTGAAATTAAAAATAACTATAACTGGTGATGCTTTCCAGTAAAATCGATTTTGTTTTGATAAATAAAGTTTTATTACACTCGTTTTGTGCCTCTTTGGAGTGAAACGAGTGGTCTTTAGCGCCCATCTCCGCTTACTCCCCACCGGGGTACCACGCCGCTAATTTTGTACAACGGTAGCAAGTCAATGGCAGCACCACGCGTGGATCATTCACGTGCGCCCACCTGTTAACGCTGAACACGTGGGCGAGCAGGCCGCAAATACCGTTCTTTAGACATAAATCGATCGGGAATCGGATCAACGCGTGCTCAACCCACTGCACTACTTAGCGCTAGCCGTTAATTTTATTTACTCATATCACAAATTGACGTGATCCTCACTTGTTTCCCCACTGACACCTTATAGACATCAATGACCATACTGAATAGGCTACTGTTGTCGCCACTGCTACCACTGCTAGTCATTTAGTTAAACCAGTGCTATTTTTGATTCCCTATCAGCTCATAATTCTACCAGATCAACAATTACAATGCTCTTTATATCCTGCAACCATGGGCGTCAGAAGGGGGGTGCAGGGGGCTAAGTCCCCCATTGATTTTAAAATTTGACATTTTTCTATTACATTTTTTGCAAAAAAAGATTGCTATCTCAGTTACGAGAGGGAAAAATGAAATTTCATAACTTTTGCCCCTCTGGAAATATGTTTTTGGCTGACTTTGGAAAAATCCACGATTGCCCCCCCTTGAAAAAATCCTTCCAATGCCAATGCCTGAAACATACGATATTTTTAACTGTTCTCATTTCAAAGCACACATTTTATTCAAATCAATTTCGATTTAAAGTAATGCGGAAATATGTTGCTTGCCGGGCACGTAAAATTCAAGCTGCGTAAGAAACTTTACTGCAGTGTTCCAAAAAGAATTTCTGTATGATTGTTGTTCAGGTCTAAATCACTAATAATTAACGTAAATTGTCTTTACATAAGCCAGTTGCACTTACTGTGGGTACCACTTAGCATGCTCTCTCCAGGGATCATCGTCTCTTTCCCAGTTTTCTAAGCCTCCATTGCAATACCAACATTTGACTCTGTCACTTTCACCTGTCCCAACACAAAGTTAAGATGATATTTCAATAATTACAACAAAAATCAGTATTTTCAAATGTGTACAACAAAACCTTGCAAGAAACCGCTTACTGTATCCCAGTCACTCATGTCCCATGCAAATTCTACTGAACGTCAACTACAGCTTCAAAATTCTTTATAAAGGAACAAGCCAAGTTGCATGCTACTAGTTATGTAAAGGCTCTTACTCTTTGTTAGGTACAAATTCCATCAGGCGCTAAAATTCAGTTTATTTCTTTTTTTATTATAAATTATCGCCATTGTAGTCCATAAATTTCAGACTATTTTCAAAACGATGCTTAAATCCAATTCTTTCAATTATTCGGAAAAAAGCATGTAGCCTTAAAGCCTGTAGGCTTATTACTTGTCGAAACACTTGAACATTTGTGGAGACTCATGAAACGCTGTTGCACTGACCCATGACCATGAACCTTCAATTTTGTTTATGTGACGCGGAGATACTTTCCTATTTATGTCACTTAAAGTTGAAGATGAGAATCTTAACCCAGTTTATTTAATGCCTTCCACATGCAAAATGGCAACAAGCCCACTTCATGGATTTTACGTTAAATTAGCATTAAAAAATTCTTTCCACTTCTTTAAGTATTTAAAGTTTTTTTCAGCAAACAAACTCAAGTATTTTTATTCGTATTTCAACACAAAAAATCCATATAAAAATCAAAGAACGGATGAAAGTACAGTATATGTTTTAACGCAGGTTTATATTTCGTGTAAGCACAACTAAAACACACCGACCGTTTTCCCACTTACGATGAGAGAAGGTTTGCAGCTACTTGTAAGCATATAAATTTAAAAGGAAAGAAAATATCAAAACATAACATTTCTGACTGTACTGCAGGCCTGCACAACATACGGCCCGCGGGCCACATGCGGCCCGCGAGATCTTTTCTTGCGGCCCGCGAGAACTCAGTTGCAGAAAATGT
>Ga0210059_1004332_pt1 | contig 22875 bp, 15 predicted proteins | sample Ectturendosymbi2_FD_188042 | JGI IMG/M metagenome (GOLD analysis project Ga0210059, IMG submission 188042) | Ecteinascidia turbinata endosymbiont from Florida, USA - Sample 2 (SPAdes) (version 2) | ecosystem: Host-associated > Tunicates > Ascidians > Unclassified | place: Key West, Florida...
TGCTTGGCAAACGTTCTTATTCAAATCATCCTTTGATCCGTGGTGACACTGTTCACTATGACATGACATCAAAAGCAAATATCTTCAACGAATATTTTACCTCCATTTCCACAGCACCGGACTCCACACAGTCTAAAATACTTCCTAGATTTCATAGGTGTACTGATCTTTTTATTCCTCTCCTCTCAATTGAGTCCCTTGATGTTTACTATTTACTACTATCTCTTAATCCTAATAAATCGAAAGGCTTTGATAACTTGCCCAACAGACTTCTCCAAATTGCGCTCAATCTCTTACCACTCCTTTCAGTCTTCTGTTCAACTTCATCCTAGCCACTTCTCACTTCCCTACAGAATGGAAAATTGCGTCAGTAATCCCACTTCACAAATCTGGTTCTTTGCATGATGTAAAAAACATTCGTGTTTGGACGTCGTTTGGACGTCGAGCATTCGTGTTTGGACGTCGTTACGTCCAAACACGAATGCTCGACCTACCTTTCTCACTTTCGGTAACCACACGCGCAGATGCGTTCTTGTATGAAGGTAATGTCTGGACCAGTACCGTCGCCACGGGGGCTTTGGTTCGCTTAGCTCCCCCAAACAAAGCTCAAAACCCCCCAAATTGAAATATGAAACACTATAAATCAGTGGAATTTTGTCAACTTTGGATGTCAAGCCCTCCTGTACGAATGTAAAGTCCCTCGCACAAACGTAAAGCCCCCCGATTGACGACTTTCTGGCGACGGTTCTGGTCTGGACGCACGATGAACTGTCCGCTTTATGACGCAACAAGAAAAAAAACAAACTTCGCAAGAGAGCAACCCATGCATCCGTCCAAAGTTCCACTAAAGCCCAGTTTTATAGTTATTCTTAATACATGGACTTGGATACCAATGCAAACTGTTCATTGTGAATTAGAAATATAATGTGCAAAGATTGCGGAACTACTACGTTACAGATGTAGAAACAAATTACCAAACGCAGTGTATAATGCGCATGGCTGATTGATGAAATAGAAGCATATAGCCGCCAGTGGCGTAACTAGAGGTTTGAGCCAGGGGGGGGCAAACTCAGTTGAAGGGGGCCCATTGGCAACCGTTTGGGTATGTAATGATTAGATCCTAAAAACTCATATATGTTATTTCACAAAAACAGAAAATATTTGTCGGGTGATATAATAAGCTTCAACTGGGGAAATGACTTTTAAAGTAGAATTTCACGTTTTCATGTAACATATTCTGTCTAAAACTGATACCCATCAATGACTTGCGACTGGGTAAGTCAAGCTTATGATTTGTTGTAAGACCCACCACACCCAGGGGCGTAACGAGGCTAGATGGCACCCGGGGCAAGAAGCAAGTTTGGCGCCCTCGTGTTCGAACGTGATGTCTTTCGTAAGCAAATACACTGTGTTGAAAAAAGTGCTTGTGACATGGTTGGGACTTTTCGGCGTCCTCGCAGTGATTCGGCGCCCGGGAAGTGTGCCCCCCTCGTTTCGCACCTGACTACGCCTTAATCTTGGTAATTAACTCCTAAATTAATTCCACTTTTCTTCTAAGCACCAAGTGCTTGACTTAATGATGAGGCAAGGGGTTAGATTTTGGACACTGCCTAAGGAAACAACGAAACAAATGTAGCGAGTCCAAAACGGAATTTGCTGCGCAGTTCGTCGATCTCTCTGCATCAATGAAAAACCAGATTCATTTAATAATGCCAAACAAGTTTATCTAAGTATGGAGCTGCACACCAAACAATTTCAAATAGGTATGAACAGTGTCGTAGCAGCCCAACTCTGAACCCCACCCGAAATGCCTACAGGGGCCACGCTCATGGTGATTTCTAAAAAAATATTTCCAGAGCGTTGCTTTGCCAGCGTTACTATTCATCATGATTTACAGTAGTTGTCGCTTTAATTTATCTATCGTACGGCTACTCAACTGGCGCACCGTGCTCACACACCAAACAAAACAAACCACCGTATCGTGGCACAGCTGCACACATTAAGAATATTACATTACTATGACCATGAAAATACCATAAACAATATCACATGATAATAGTATCAGAAGTCAGAACGATTTGGAGCGAGTCTTTTGGCATGAAAAAGCATTTATTACATCATCCAAGTTGTAGAGAGCGCACACATGAAGCTTTGATTGACAATGGCTACTGAGGATAGTCTTGCTATCTGTCATATGAGACCTGTTGAAGGTTTTGATCAGCTTCAGCTTGCTGAAACACCTTTCATCGCTGGCAAAAGCATCGGGACAGTTTAGCATAATCCGAAGTGCAACAATTATGTTAGGGTAAACTTCATAATGACGTGTCTTGAGAATAGAGCTTAACAAAAGGAATTCGGTCTTAATCATTGTCATTTAATTAACGATTATTTAGAGATGTAATGAATGCTAACAAAATTTGCACGACGTCAGAATCAAGCTTATTGTTCATTTAGAAAACACTGTTACCAAAGGAACAAACCTGCAGCAGGTCAAAGCAGTGCCCCGCGATGAACGTTTTCTTTTATTAGCGCTTAAGCAAATTTTGCTTGAAAAGCATGAGCAAAGCGCATTTAACCGGCCGAAAAATGCATACATAAACCTTTCTGATGTCTAGACTTGTTAATCTCCTGGTGCATGGCACATGTTGAGATTAATACCATTTTGCATCTCAAACAAACTATAAATGTTGACAAATATAGACCAAAGGGGCATGGGCGTCGGAAGGATTTTTCCAGGGGGGGCACGAGGGGAATTTTCCAAATTTTTTCTAGGGGGTGGCCAAAAGTGATGAAATTTGTTTTTCCCACTCGAAACTACGAAAACAACCTTTTTTGCAGAAATTTTCAAAATCCAAGGGGTCCTTGGACCCCTGCCCCCCCTTCCGACGACCATGCAAAGGGGTCTACGTGGACTCAACATGGTTAACATCCATGATCCACTAACTGCATTACTCGGTAGGAACAAGCTTAGCAGTGATTGCTAAAGTAGGCTAAATAAATTCTTCTAACTGCACTATTAACTCCATCTTGCTGTCTGAACAGCAAGCTGAGCAAATGTGTAATTTTGGTCGTAAGCACCAAAGGTATCTTGCTTCTATGCAGTACAACATAAGAGAGGATTACCTGGGCTAGCCATAATACATTTTTAACAACAATCACTACACAAAACACGTTGATCAGGTGTAAGTCTGATTTCTGGACGTATACAACCAGGCATATAGGCTAAATTCACGCTAAACACTCCAAGCAATGAATGGTGACGCTTTACGCTAAAGCCTCAAATATATTACCGCACTATCGTACCAAAATGATCAGTCGATGTTCTTCCAGGAACTGCTCTGTCTATAAATAACAGGACAAAACATAATACTGATTGATAAAAACTACACTGATTTCCAGTGTTTCGCATTTCAATTTTGGGGTTGAAGCTTTGTTTGGGGGACTACTACCACAAAAGACCCGCTGTGGCGACGGGACTTAAATTTGGGCCTCCTGTGTCGCTAGACGGTAAACTTGCAGACATTAGTCTGATACGGATAATCACATATTCCGGAAAATTTTTGGCAAGTTGGTTATGCGGTTAACTCGATTCGGCTGTACTAACACTCGAAATCATCGGAAACACACTGAGAATCCTTGAAAAACGCTAAACACAAAAACCTACTAAATTCCAAAGATTACTAAATACCGAAATACAAGCTAACAGGGAGGCCCATTTTTTATATTTAGCCTGCCAGGGGGCGGGGCGGCGCGCACCCCTGCCCCCCTTCAGTTACTCCACTGCTGGTCATGGAATTTGTGGTAAATGTTTTCACTAATTTCATTTTTGAAAAACTTCTCCTGTATGAAGCGCTGGTGACGGGAAGAGTTACAGCTACCAATAACAATCAAACGCAGCTTTTTAAGAAGCTAAAAGTGAAAAAAATTGTTCGAGCGATATAGGCAAGGCAACTTCGACTCCTTCCGAAGCAAATTCTTTACCAAAGTTATTTCATGTTTTAAATCATTTTCAGTAAATGAATATGATTTGCGAACTTTTACAAGTGTTTCTCTAATAGAAATATTTAATCGCCGGGTCAAAGAGCTGAAATACGCGAAAGAATTGCTTCTTAATCATCACAGAAAATCCGTACACGGTTCTGAGGTGCAGGACATGTAGGGTAGAGTTAACTGTAGCCACGAACCACTTAAGTTAGATGTTTCGAAGTCGTAGACACAAGGCAGCAGAACGCAATACAGCAGCCAGGATAAACTCGGACAAATTAACTGAAACCAATTCTTGATGCTTTCACAAACTTTTTACTGCAATATGCTGACAGTAATATAATCCAGTTCTATTTCAATGAAATGCACGAAAGATCAATCTTCCCACTTCTGCGAATGTTTCTTCAATTTCGAAATGAATTTTTCAACACCACAACCGCGCTCTGACTAAATTTCACGCAGGATCCAAGCAAGCACTGGTGTGTGTTGTCATAAACAACTCTAGTAACCCGGCGGTCAAAAACAACAAAATAGCTTCATCATGCATCTTAGAATTATTGAATTCAGGCTGGAGGGTTTCTAAATTATCGTTTAAAATATTGCAGGCTGAAAGTTATCCACCGTATATGTCAACCAAACAAACTTAAACGGGAAACTAAGAAACCAACCAAAAAAATCTGGCCCACCCGCCCTCACCTTAGAATCGCCACTGACCTATGTATGTGCATAACTTGCTAATGCGTCTGATGATTTTAAGGGTACCGCACAGTAGCCAATAAAAATGCATTATGCTTGTACCATATAATATATACTGTGACTATTCAGCTTGTAAAAAATAAGTTTGTTGTAGGCGTTTCAGTCAAGATCATGTAGATTGTGGCTAGCCTACAGCATTGATATGGGCCTTCTTGACTAAAGATTTTTCAAATTCATGGTGTTGTGTGAATGCTATTTTGACTATCACCAGAAAAGATGTACCTCACTTTATCATCTGATTTTGTCGTAATGCATAAAATATTATAATTAAACCATTTAGCTAGATTACTGGATAGTAGTTGTTATCCAATGGGAAATGCATGCATTTTGGAAATTAGGTGGAAAATGTGCAGCAAGTGTTTGGTTCGTCCAAATGGTGCATGTCACATTCGGACTCCAAGTACAGAAATACTTGGGAACTTTATCAGGCAACATTTGGAAATCGTGCAAAAGCTATATGCAGTGGTAGCAAAAAGAAGATTTGTGAAAAGCATCAGGCAGAAAAAGTGAACAGACAAAAAGCTTGATAATGATGTGCATTGTTGCTTCTGGGAACGAAGTTGGACCAAAAACGTCCCAAGCTGCTGAGCGAAGCGGATTTAATGTTGCAAAAGGCTGTAGAGATTTGCAGAAGATGTGAGCAAACTCAACGTCAGCTGTGCGAAATTAACAATCCGACGGAGAAGACTTACGCCGTTTCGCGATCAGCGTCACAGCACAAATATGGATCACCGAACTGAACTGCAAGTACTGTAATCGAAAACATGAGCTGGTAAAGGAAAAATGTCCTGCGCATGGCAAACAGTGCCGAACTTGTAGAAAACGAAACCGCTTTACTTTCGCTGTAAAGTCAAGCGCAGAGAACAACTTCTTGGGTTGTAAAGGAAGACAATGGAAGTCCACTCTATTGCGCGAGTAATACTGTCTGACACGTGTCGCCCAAAGGCACACAGTGATTTGTCGATTTGCAACTACGGCTTGGCACACGCAAGAAACCAGTTATAATGTCATGCCAGCTCGACTGCGGTTCGACCTGTAACATGATGAGCGCAAAACATTTTGATTTAAATAGCAGAGGCACAAGGATTTCCTTGAACCATACTACGAGCAAATTGCAACTTTATGACGGAACTACGATGGGGGTCAAAGGAACAATTGACATTTGGTGTATGCACAAAGGGCAAGAATATCTAATGACTTTTCATATTGTAGACGGCAGAGATGAGCGGACTGTGAAAATTTTCAGTCCGAGTCCAATCCTGACCCGCAAAAATTGAATCCGATCCAGTCCTGATCCGCCCATGTAAAGACATGTAGGCTACACTGTTATCTGAAAAGTGGTAAAAACACCTTTGAAGGCGTTACAAAAAGTGGGGTGTATTTTGCACAAATACACCTTTACAGAGCACCTCTTCAAAAGGTGTATTCAAAAGGTGTTTTTTAGAAAATTACACCCCCTGCATACCACCCAAGTAGGGGTGTAAATTATCCACCTGAACAGAGGTGTTTTTTTCAAAATACACCCTACCTTGGGGTGTACTTTTTATCACGCGAACCAATAAAACAGAATGGCATAAAAGGTCAGATATTAATTGAGAGTGTGGTGCCGAAAGACATCATTTAAGAGGCAGCCGTGATTGCCCCCTAGATCAGGCACAGGTTGCCATGTGTGTGAAGACTTCTTAAAGTTTAACACTCATGCACAAACATGTATAGTCTCTATACAGAGCTTGCAGCTGTAAAATAAACAATCGTCGCAAATAGTATCAAGTTTCAAGAACTGCTGTATTTGCACCTGACGAATGGCAACAAGCATAAAAGGCAAGGCAACCCCACATAGCAATGAAGAATAGTACGTTTTACTTAAGGCCTGCATAAAAATACAAACGGATAAATAATAACATGAACACAATGTCAGGTAACATCATTTTGCACGAGTGAATGAAGTATAGCACATGACTCTGACTTTTCAAATCGTCTTTATTCGTCTCTCACTTTGATAATTGAACTACAAGCAAACGAGCATTTCACTTCAGAAAAACAACGCTTCTCTACCAGCAAACGTGTGGAGAAGTATAAATCGCAAGCACTGCAGTAGGTATGTCTTGCAACAAACACATAGCGTTCGTCGAGGTGAAACTAAGTGTAATTGCCGTTGAGGCGATTATAGAAAGAAAACGTTCAACACTGCGAAGCAATTCACTTCAGAAACTAAACACTAAACGCAAACAGGTGTCAAGCAAAATTTCTGACCTATTATGTCAATTATTTTGCTTCTCAGAGTAACGGATTAAAACTTGGCGTTTAGTTCTTTGATGTGTGTTGTTTAAATCAAAACTTTTTAGATACGTGTCGAATACCCACAAACTACAGTGCGGGAGCAACTGTAACCCTGAAAATAGTCTTGGACCTCCATTATTTTTCTTTTTCTAACTCTAACACAAACCCTAACCCGCCACGCTTACCTAAACACTAAACCCTAAGCCATTATCATCAGTTTTCAAAGCATATTTGATAAGTAGGATATCACTCTGTGCATTTGCTTTGCACATGGCGTGAAGTCAGAAATTTCGTTTGACACCGGGCTACAACACAGGGAGACAATATTGCAGTGTTGGTGTACTGAAATTCCGTTGAGGCATGCACACATGAGGTATAAGGAATGGAATGTCACCTGGCATAAGGAGGTTTAGCCCTCTGTTTCAGACTTTGGTGAAACAATATGCACTCACACAACGTTGTTTGGGAAGTAAATCGAACCCTATGTGGAGCTAATCTTATCACCAATTCTTGTAGCCATTGCAAGTGTACAAGTGGTCATAACATCTAAGATTGGGTTGAACTGAACAAAGTAACTTAAGTCTCGTGCGGGCAAATTTTTGACCAAACTTTGCAAGTCCCTAAGTTGCCATCGATTTTGCTAGAGAGGTGTTGAAACTCTCTACGGATTCGACAGGTCTTCTAGTTCAGTTCAGATTAATAAAGCTATTTTTCGTTTTGGGTTAGGTTCCCCGTGGGTGACGTTGCAAGTCCGCGTGTTTTCTCTATTTTTCTTCGAGTTTACCTGTACCTGGGTGCCAACCCAACGGGCCATTGTTTGGCTCGAGTTGTTTTGGAAACGAGGCTAAAATCCACGTTTTAGGAGCCTTTGATTGGCTTTCTAGCATAACTGGAGCCAAAATTATGGCCCAAACATAAATAAAAAATGGCAAAGTTATGAAAAACATGACAAACAAACTCCCATTATGTAAACATAAGCAAAAAATCCGACATCCAGAACTAAAACAATTATTTTTATTGTAAACTACACGATTGTCCCCATCTTTAGAGGGTTGGACAACCATCTTGCTCAATCTGCTGGTGAGTTATGGACATATATAATATGGGTATAATATGCCACAGGGTCAGAGTTTGTGGGAGTAGAACATTTACCCTATTGTTTGGTTTTTGAGTCATAACTTTGGCTCCAGATATGGAAGAAAGCCAAGCGTGTGCTCTATAGACTCAGACGATAGCCTGATTCAAAAAAAGCCTGTTGGGTTGACGCCCAGGGCCAGGTAACCTCAGCCATAAAATCGTGAAGACATGCCCCATTATGATGTCTCCCACAAAGAACCCAAAACGAAGTATGTTTTTTCAATCTCAACTAGAAGACTTGCCAAAGCCTTTGCTTAGAGGGTTTGAACACCTCTCTAACCCAATCGGCTGGCGAGTTATGGAGTTGCAACAAGTTGCAAAGTCGGATCAAAAAAGCAGCCCGAACGGGACTTAGCGTTTGAATGGGTGGTTGAGGAACGCTGCACTAAGAATAATACTCGACATGGATAAACCGCTAACGAAAGGACGATATGGTCTTCATCATTTTACTGACGAAGCTTGGTGTTTTGTGATTTAATTTCAAAATATATGAGGAGATAAAATGAAGTGTTTTAGCAACATTTTTGGGAAATTCTATATTAAGCAACCAGTAACAGGAGATCATTACTGCTAAAGCCATTGAAAAGCAGTCAATTTCCTCGACCACATTTCCATCCACGCACACTTTGAACTTGCCTCCGCTGAGCATCATAACAGGTTAGCCAGATGTTGGAGTCTACAAAGAATATAAAATCATTTTATCACACAAAAGTCAATACCTTTTCCGTTACAAATGTTTATCACAAAAATATAAATGAAATCACGATCAACCCACACTAGCCAGTATATTTTTTTACAGAACAGATATATTTGTGAAACGTGTTCACTTGTAATTACAGTCAATAAAACACTGGCTGCGTTGCTACGTCACAGCAGTCTTTTGTAGAAACTCCAAAGCAATTGAATCGAGCACAGCTACACCATGGACTTAGCATAGACTATGTGCGGAAAAGTATATAAACAACAAATAATCTTACTTGGTCTACCATCAGAAATCCGTTAAAATCATCGTTGAAGAGACGTGGCAATGCTCCAATCCATGCAGGGCTAGTGACTTCGTTGCCTGCATGCAATGGCAGAAAGTTAGTAACAACAGCACCAGAAAATAATATGGAGATGGCTAAATACAAGGTCTCACGTAATGTTATACAGTTCACGAAGTAATACCCTATCTCGGCTCTAGTGTTCTGGACAAAATGTTTTAATGTTTGGTATATATGTTTAGTTTTAGCAAATAGCTATTCAGGTTATCAAATAGCATACAAATTAGTCAATCATAATTGTGCAACATTAAAGAACACCAGGCAGGGGCGGAGCTAGGGGGGTGCCAGGGGGCCACTGCCCCCCCAAAATTTTGCCTGGCCCCCCCCAAATTTTCCGCGTGACGTCATGCCACTGGAGTAGGTCTCTTTCTGAAAGTCCTACACAGACCATTGACAGCTCCCCTTGTTGCAAAACTGGCCCCTCCAGTGGCCCCCCCAAATGAAAATGTCTGGCTCCGCCCCTGACACCAGGGGTGTTGAACTGGAGTCCCCAAGCAAATTTGGACTACTGGAGCAGGAGCCAAGTAATGTCTGGAGACCAGAACTGGAATTACTGGCTTTGGCGCCACAGCCCAAGGGAAGACTATTTAGACACCTTATAGAAAAGGGAACTTTTTTTTTGCTCAATACTGACAGGTGAGGTCGAGCACTTTTTCTGGTAGCTTTTTGCAGCGTGGATGTGTCAAGATAATTGAATTTTTTTCATCGCGGATTAGATCCAAACAGTTCTTGTTGTATAATTGGTTCTATTCATGCACGATCTGTTTTTTAAACAAAAAAAGGTTAGTTTACAATACTTAATGAAGGCCTTGCTTTAAAGGCTCTGACTAAACAAATACCATACTAAAGCTTGTGAACTTTGCAGTGAGGTACGGTGGTGAAAGCCTTCCTTTGTCCAGAGACAATGTTTTACCTGGAGGGCTGTCGTTTTCGCCTTAAACACTTCATTAGCCCTGTGTTACATATCGTTTACACCATTGTTTGAGCAAGTTGTTACTACCCAGTTCTAGATCTCAGGGCAGGTGTTGAGCATTCTTGAATACTTTAGCCAACGCATGAAAAAAAACATTTTTGCTTACCCATTTTTCAGACTTTAAAAGCGGATATTTTTCATGGAGATTTTTCACAGACAACAGCTGCTTAATTTCTGCTTGTTCTCCACAAACGATCTTTAATGACGTCTTCATTTCTGTTAGCTTCTGTCTTTGCCATTTCTCGGGCCATGACCGCAGTATGAGTTTTGATACTAAATGCATCTTCATATTGAGTGGTTATGGGTATGGTTGTCTGAAAAATACACGCTATTAAAGCAGCTGGCTAAATCTGAGGATGTGCATAACAACATTATGCAAAAAAATTGTCTTGTTGCAAAAAGAAGTCCAATGAATAGTAGGTTTCGAAAGCTTAGCCAAGTTTCCACAGCCCAAAAAAGTGAAAAACTGCAGATGTAGTGCATGCATGGGTAAAATTTCAAGAAACATTCTGGACGTGTATAGTAAGTAAAGCCACTATCTGAGCAGCTAACCATCACAACTCTACATTGTGCAACACAGACTGCGGAGATAATAACTTTCAATGTGATAGACATTTGTAACACCATTAATCTGCACAGGACAGTTGGAAATGATTGATAAAGGTCAGTCCACAGCTTAGTGTTTCACAACTTCTTAACATGTGACATCACACCTCTCATATAATGCTACAGTATTTTCAGAAAGTAACATAATAGTTCTAAGATTCCATTCAGTGCAATAAATTTATTGCAACCATACCTCATCATTTGCATCAAGTCTTTTTTTGCAGCGCTCACTAAGAGGACTGCATTCTTCCACACTTGTTCGGGATTTCATTTTGTTTCGCCCATGGCCATACTTCGCTTGCATTTCCTGTCGTTTTTGTGAGAACATGCTCCTTCTGGCATTCTTAAACTTATCCCTCAGGCTTGTCAGGACACTCTGCTGTTAAGTAAAAACATCAATTACCGTTATATGTAAGACAATGACTGAATATGACACACGCAGAACACATAGGAATAAGCATATTTTTATCAGGATTGTGGAGTCGGAGATTTTGCAGAGAATCTGAGACACATTTTTTGCCAGACTCAAGACTCTTTAAGGTTAAGCCAATTATTTTTGAAACTGATCATATTTTACAATCATTTAACAAAATTTACTCATTTGTAGGAAGATTGATTCATTTCTCCATTGCCAATAATAAAATACTTGTTAGTGTAGTGAATTTTGCAAGCTACTTCGTCATTTACCAACCTCTAACTCATTAAAATTGTGGAAGTGATTTGAGTCTGAGCTGGGACTTCAAACTTTTTGGATGTTAATGGGAATTTGGTCATTTTTAAATGATTCTGCAACCGTGAATGCAAACCAATTTACTGAAACACACTATTAAAAAAAACACAAAAACAATCAACAGCAGATGTCTTACATATGGACGGCAACCGGTGTTGGCTGCATCAGCAAAAATAGGATGTGTTCTTGTGAGTAACGATGCAACTTCACTGTACTTGTCACGAGATGGATACCTTTGTAACAAGTGGCAGACAATGTACAAATCAATACAGGTAAAATGTGAAAAAGATTATTTAAGTCAAACCCGTGCCCTGTGTCGGATGGGTCATATGACAACTCTCTGAGACAAAGGTCCAAATTTTTTACAAATATTCATTTTGGAAGTGAGGAATTTTTACTTTTTCATGTAAAATTTGCAAAAAAATAGCAGGAGTTGGCGAAAAAGCTAAGTTTGATCATTTTTACCTCCAATGCATAAAGTCCTGAGTATTGGCCTGAGCGCACAAAAGACCTGTTATATTCTTTAATTCAATACTTCAGATGTGCAAAACAGTAAATAAATAACACATATTTTGGGGGGTTAAAGGAACAATTGACATTTGGTGTATGCACAAAGGGCAAGAATATCTAATGACTTTTCATATTGTAGACGGCAGAGATGAGCGGACTGTGAAATTTTTCAGTCCGAGTCCAATCCTGATCCGCAAAAATTGAATCCTATCCAGTCCTGATCCGCAAAATTTTTGAAAATCATCAGTCCGATCCGGTCCTGATCCGCCCATGTAAAGATATGTAGGATATCTTTGTTTTACCTCATGAGACAAAATAGACACAGCCTTTTAGCATTTCCAAAATTTAACAAGGCAGTGTTTATTTTTCCATAAGAGGTAGCCTATAAGCACAGCTGGAATTATTTTGCGATGAGGCCAACCCAATCCGTTGAATTGGCCAAGTGACAAGAATGATACACTTGGACTAGCGCTTGGTCCTTGTCACATGACCTAAAGCCATAAACCTAAACCCAAATCCTAAACCCATACCTAAACCTAAACCCAAAACCTAAACACAACCCAAAACCTAAACCTAAAACCTAAACTCAAAACTTAAACTCAACCCAAAACCTAACCCCAAACCTTAACCCTAAACTTGAACCTAAAACCTAAACTCAGCTCAAAACCTAAACCCAAAATTTAAACTCAGCTCAAAACCTTAACCCTAAACCTGAACCCAAAAGCTAATCCTAAAACCTAAACATAAGACCTAAACGCAAAATCTAAACTCAAAACTAAACCCAAAACCTAAACGCAAAGCCTAAACTCAAAACCTAAACCCAAAACCATAACAGACCTGTTCATAACAGACCCACTCATAACAGACTACGTTAATAACAGACTACGTTCATAACAGACTCGTTCATAACAGACCCGTTCATAGCAGACCCGTTCACAACAGACAACCTTCATAATGGGTTATTTTTGGCTTATTAACCTATCACGTGCAATAGGCTGAACTCTGTAATACTCTTGAAAGTTTTGCAGATCTGTCTTTCAAGGACTAGGCTGTTTGCCTGGGGATTGTCACATCGAAGTAAATCCTGATGTGCGTCCCGTACAACATATGCCTCGTAATGTACCTGCAGCAGTCCGACAGGAACTTCGACAGTGTCTCCAAGAATTGGTAAATATGAAAGTGTTTATCTCCTGTAAAAGAAACAACTAAATGGATCAACACCACGGTCATTGTAAAAAAAGTCGAACAAACTTCGCATATGCTTAGATCCGAAAGATTTAAACAAGGCGATTAAGCGACCTCATTACCCCATACCAACAATCGAGGATATTTTACCGCAACTTTCAAAGGCTAAGGTATTTTCGGTTCTCGATGCGAAAGATGGGTTTTGGCAAGTTAATTAGTCGAACCCAACAGTTATTTAACAACGTTTTGGACGCCGTTTGGTCGAAATAGATGGCTCCGTATGCCGTTTGGAATATCCTCCGCTCCGGAAGAATTTCAGCAACGGCAGCACGAGGTCACGGAAGGATTGCACGGGGTCTACGCTATCGCGGATGATATTTTGGTATATGGATGTGGCGATACAAAAGCAAGAAACCTTTGTTGATCACGATAAGAACTTGTTTAACTTGTTGACACATGCATGCGAAAGAAAAGAATTTGAAGTTCAATAAACGGAAATTGAAGCTTAAAATAAGTTAGTTTCGTATATGGGACATTTTTTGACACCAAAAGGAGTTAAAGTTGATCCGGCCAATGTAAAAGCAATTCTTGGTATGCCTCTATCGCAAGATGTGACGATTGTGCAGTGCCTGCTGGACCTTGTGAACTATTTATCGCGATTTATCCAGGTTATCACATATTTGCAAGCCACTATGTTGTTTAACTGACAAAGACGCACCATGGATGTCGACGTCCCAGCTCACAGACGCACTGGAACTGATCAAGACAGCCGTAACAGATTGTTCCGTTCTCCGGTAGGTACTGTACTACGACGTCAATGAAGAAGTTGCAATCGAATGTTACTCCAACGAAGTTGGCCTTGGAGCTACAAACAAACAAAGCTTCCGCCTTTATTAAGAAAGCAATCCTCACCAACGTTCGTGATCACACGAATGGGTTGCAGCGTGAAGCCTAACTTCTCTCGTTATTTGTTTTATTATTAACTCATTTCATTCGTTTGTCATAGTCATAAACCCCGTAATTTCTTTTTCACCAAAAATTAACTTTATACGTCTTTTTATCTCAGCTTTAGGATAACTAACAACATTAAAAGATGGTAAAATGATTTGAATAGTAGCAATGTTTGCGGCAGCATTTTCTGTAACACAGGGAACTGATAATCTCCCTCCAGCAATAGAAGCAATATTGATAAGGATATATAGCATCTCAGACACAGTACTTACGAGATTCGAAAAACAAATAGCAGCAAAACAAGTACAATTACTGCCTGTGTCACTGAGTTTTACGTTGTTTGAATGTGCTCTAGCTTAATTTGACATTTAGTTTCAGTAGTAGCATTAAAACATAGCCGCATCTTACCCTCCTAACTTTTTTTACAGCATACGTTATTTACAACAGTTGTGTTTGTTCACAACATAACATACACAAAAATGCTCGGTATTTCACAAGACCGCAGGAGTGCATTGCAAAAACAACAGATTTCACAATACCACCTCAATACGGCACGAATCATTGAGGACACAGCAAGGTACACACGTTTAATACAACCACTTATGCCACACCTGAAAAACGTACCCACTTTTGACATCATAAAGAAATAACACAGGTTACGCACCTTCAATGCCAATTGAAACCAAGCTTTATATGCTACAAAAGATTTTGCAAATGAAGGTTCTTTTCGCTATACACAAATAATAACAACGAACAATGCTTTTCATGTGGGGTAATACTTACCAAGTTCCCCCCAACACCTCAAGCTTCATCATACACTTACTCTCGTCATCCAGATGTAAACATCTCACGCAATCCGATGTAACCAATCAATCCTATGGCACGTTCCGCACAACAAACTAATATAGGGGAATCATACTGTTTCCAAAACATGACACCTGAAACACGATTAAATCACAATATAAAACAAGCTGGCTTCACACTTATCAACAGTGTTGACAAAACATAAAATAAATGTTTTTCATGTCTGGGCACCTTCCAAAACTAGCAACAAATATATCATCCTGGGAAAATACATGTACAACAGTTTCTTTACTGTCCTCAGGTCACGTGTTGCAAAACCAAATATTATGTCAAAAATATTTTAAAACAGGAGGCTTCAGCCCCATAACAGTATATAAAATATTTCAGACTCTTAATGCAGCAAATACGTTGCTTAGACATTGAACGACTTCGCACAGAACTAGGACAAATGATAAAGGAAGGCAACACCCTAGTCCTACTTTAACATATATTTAACAACCATGAAACTTTCTGCAAGATACTCCATTATTTTTCAAATAGGCACAGATAATCGATACAGAACAGCAAATAGACGAACAAATAGATAGCCTTCAACAACGCATATAGTGCAACATTTGCAATGACCGAGATCGCGATACCTTGTCAATCTCGTATAAACACTTTACTGCTTGCAGAAAATGCACTTTACACCTTCATTACGAATGTCCAGCTTGCCGTGCAGTCATTACGCAAATCATCTCTGTTTTATATCAAGAACAGCAAATCTTTTTTCAAAAATAACAATGACTGGACTAAACTTGCGAGAAAAATTTTCGTCTTACATGACGAAACTTGATGATTTAATTACAATCATCTAGCCTCTATTTATTTCACGACATCCCAAAGGACAAATTGGAATACATTTTGAGGGTCTTATTAAACCGGACGACAGACTCAACGTCCGATTCACCCCAGAACCTAATGTTTTGGCAACAAAACTAGACTGGACTTTGAACGGCGCAATCCTTTATTTTTAAGTTATGAATGACACCCCCATCAATGTTGGACAACGAATTGGAACACTATACTGGCAACTGGCAACCATTCGAACAACCTGGAAAAACACATCCTTCCAGTCGGTCCATCAAGTTCATGAACTGATATTCAGTACCAATAACATGTGAATAAGGATACATTATTCACCAGCTACCTTACCACACTATACATATCATTAGTTCTACTTTTCGCATATTCATACATTTTACCACAGTAGCCTACATTCCTTTTTCGCAAAAACAGCAATTTAGGAAACAAATTATGGCAAAACAAATCTAAGATTCAGAACTTCTAGACTTAATTAGACTTAATTGATAGCACAAACGGAGAATTCATGAAAAAACATTCTGAACAAAATACTGCACCAGCAGAATGGACACATAATTAAATGAACAGTCATGAGGAACTGACTCAATCCACGCAACCAACAAAAAAGGGTTACACGAGGATACGACTAAAAAAACAAAGACCAATACACGCAAAATGCGTCAAACTTCACCACAACTGGATCGCAATCTTGACAGAATCCAACAAGATTTAGCTCAAGTCAGCAGAGCACAACAGACACGTAAAACTTCTAACAACACTAGACGACTCGCGTGGAGTCAGCCTCCATGCAAGCATGCACTTACTTACGCGCGAATACCTAGCGCTGCACGAGTACTATTTCGTATTCTTGACCCAGTGTTCATCCAATGGCACCACATTGATCAAAACATAATAGTCAACACCCCACGGAGATATGTGGTCAGATCAGTATGGCGCAATGTGCGCAGTAAAAAAAACGCAGCCACCAGCACGCGCTAGAGATCATGCAAATTTTTACACATACCAGGCCTAAACATAATTCAAATAGCTGGTGTAAAATTTCGCTTCACACCTGCATGCATGTACCGTGATGTACTAGTAGAAGGCAGTGTAATTGTGAACGATGGAATCAAAATATGCTTATCACGTCTGGCAATGATCCAGCAAGCCATTTTTCCTAAAGGCGTTTATCTCGGTCGTTTACATGTACAGCCCGACTTTCATGTAAATCCTTATTAACGCATTTTTCAGACCGAATACAATACTAATTCATGCTTCAGACACGCAATCAGCACTGATCTTTAACATACATATTTATTTTTGCCACGGAACTAATTACTGAAACGATAACATCACATTTTTGCATAATTTTTTATATTTATTCTCACCACCGTGGCCACACCTTCAAGTTCTTTCCCGGACCAAAGGTCACTTGGCATTGATCAAGCCGCAGTACTACAAATCATCAACTTTTGGGATAGGCAACAGCACAGATTCTACCTTCGTAACAGGTGAGCAACCAATTACGATCCATACCCTAATGCCACACACTGGCAACTTTTCAAAAATCGATGGTGCCTTTCGATTTAACACAGTAGGGAGTGGTAGGCTTTCAAAGTGAAACCTACACTCAAAGATACTTTCCACAAGGCAGATATTACAGAACCATCCAAGAATATGATCAACATTGCACATGCCCATATACTAGAGAAATCATTTGGAATCCATAAACAAACTGGACAACCTTACGCTCAGGCGAAGCCCTGCATAAAAATAACAGAACTGAAGTGATTACATTTAAAATAAGCAAAAAATTCAGATACCCAATTCAAAATTATTATATCTGAAACTCCCAGGAGAGTATAAGAATAAATGCTATTGAAAACATTTATATAAATGATCTATCTTCAATCGTTGCACATATAATTGCAGTATTCTATGAAACTTTTTCATGGGTTAAATGGAACTTAAATGTCACACATTTTAGTGGCAAAAATGATCCCAATATCGACTCATTCGGCCCTATACAAATTCGAGAAATAAGACCATGTCAAATACCTATGCGAGAACTCATGATACAATTTAGTCATAACATGAAACAAAAAATTGAGCAAAATGATCGCATGGAAAATATACCAAGGTGTAATAAAAATGACTTCATCAAGATAGACTTAGTAAACTCGGATACCACCACAATAATTATACCTGGCGGAATATTCAGACCTATTTCGACGAAAAGACCTCGATCAATAATACACCTGGGAACAGGTAAAACAAATGTTTTCCAATGGGAAAATTGGCAACTACATGGATCCGTAAGAATACCTACATGTTATATATTTACAATAAAAAAAACGGACCATTAAGAACCAAAAAAACGGAAATTCATTTTGTTTTGGAACAACAATATTTTTATTTGACAGCGATACCAGACCTTATGTTAAGTAATACCCTCTTACCTAACAATACGATTATGGCATATCATAAAGGAAACCAATATTGCGAGCGAATAAAGGTAGCAAAGGTTAATATGTACAACGTACAACATATTAAACAAAAAGCATAGACCCAATGTTACAATTATCATAATAACACCAACATATGTACGAAAACACAGGACCCACAGTGTAAACACGCAGTGGGCTCGTTACAATTAGCAATGCAAAAACCTGGAATTTTTCCAGATTTAAAAAATGATAAACCCTCAATTGCTTATGCTAATGCATGTTTTCTACCAAGTAATTATACAATATATGGTAATGTCACACAAATTCAAGACACGACTAGGACAAAAAGAGAAGTGACTCTGGCAGTAGTCGCACTAATCTCAGTCCTAGTAGGTGAATTAGTAGCTAGCATAATTCAAGTTCAAATGAAAAACATATAATGATATGGTAAATGACAAATTAGAAGACTTGGAAAGTCGATTCATGTTACAACTAAATCAATTGGAAGACCAAGTGACCGAGTTACAAACACAACAGCTTGAACTGGCAAATGCTATTGCCACACTATGACGAGTAACCGCGAACTTAGCAAATAGACAACAAAGATTTGAAAACTTCATGTTTTCCTTTAATAGACAGCTACTGGAGCAACAAATTATTATCACACGAAGATCTATCGAAAATAGGAATCTTATCTGGAGCCAAAATGCTCGAGAAACACAACGCTCCATAGAAGAGTACAACTCTCGAAAATTGATTTTACAAGTATTAAAAACCTTAAAAAAATACCTTCCCTGAGAAACGATACAATATATCGAAATCAAATTGCAAAAGGAATTATACATAACACAGAAATTTACAGATTAATACAACAGGGACAAAAAAACTTTACAGAATGGGTTGACAGACATCCATTAGTTTTACGAAATCAATCATGCAGATTGAAGGAATTTGAGCAAATGCAAAAAGCATACCAAAAACCATATGAACAATCTCAGAACTTGAACACTCTTGAAAAATTGGCAGCAATAACATTAAAGCCCATAAAAATTATTGAATTTACCAACAACTTCGACCCTATACCCTTCCCAGGAGTTGATATGGGACAGGGAATTAACGAGCTTATAAAAGACGTGAGTGAAGCAGGCCTACAAATTTTAGACCGAGGCTCACAATTGGTCGAAATTGTTGTTGATAAAGGAATTAATGTCCTAAGCGAACCAATTAAAAAAGTTATTATTACAGCAAGCATTATAGGCGGAATAATGCTATTACTTATAGCCTATAAATACCTCAAATCTAATGACACAGACATAGCAGAAATAAACACATCAATTGAACTACAATTGCATCCACACATTTGGAAACATTATGTTAATGATTATTGATTAAAGTAAAAACACCACTCTCGACTTTTCCAGCTCACACTCAACTTTGAACCTTCTTGGCTGAAGGCGATCTGGTTCGTCATCATTTCACTCGTTGTCCTATTAATATTGGGACTAACTTTCAACTCGATGACCAAACCGAAACATGCAATTATTTGTGACCAATTAACAACACAAAATCAATCCAACAAAAGGAAGAACAAAGACTAGTCACAGGAGACACTACATCCAGCAAATTGCGACTCAGATATAACGTTACCAGAGGACTTTCTACGAAGTATCCATACATTTGGTTATGGCTCGACAATCATTCATGATATGAAACAAGAAGACGAAGAAACCTTATCAGGTCTACATGAAGTAAACAAGGAATCTTGAAATAAAATGTATACAAGCAAAAACGTTCGTGAAGACGACCAAAGAAAATAAAAGCAATATTTAAAATTGATTATTCAATCAATTTATGTGGACCCCGGAGGAATGTTACAGGCAAGTTTTGCATGAACAATGAATTCTTGTATATAAAATCAACTCTACGGGAAAGTCAATGAGCCTGACGAAAGTAACAACAACGACAAGATATGACAACCAATAAAAGCTGATTGTCAAACCGTTGCCAAGGCAATAAAACCTGATAAGCTGTTATCCAAGGACAGTAACCTCAAGTCACCCCAGAGAAATCACAGTGAAATATCAACAGAAAGCACATGACAGTTACCTAATGGTCAATCACGACAGGAAATGAATGTGACAGGAAATGCGTAAACGGAACATGAACTGAAGTCCAGAAGGTGGAAACCCAAGCATCAACAAACTCCAGAAGCTTCCAGAAGCCATTTAAACTGGCCAATCACAAAAAGCATTAACAAAAGGCAGCCAATCAAAGCTCATGAAATAAAGAGGTGTTAACAAACTCTGAAGCAACACTCGACTATAAATACGGCTGAATTTGGACATAAAGTCAGTCTTTTGAATAAGACTCTTCCTGTCAATAAGGCCGTGTACATGAGGCAGAAGACTATTGTAGGCCAAGTACTGCAATAGTAAAATTGACTTGTCCGGATAAATCCCTGTCAGGCTAACTCAGAAAAACAGGCTTGTCTGAACGAAGCTCTGTTAAACAAGATAAAGTACTTGTTTGTGTAATTACAGTACATTTATGTTTTAAGCAAATTATTCTTGTAAAGTTCTGAATTGTGTCAGTTGATTTCTGATTCCTCTGCGAATCGAAACCTGTGGATTACAAACATACTCGATCAAATGCAACTGCGAAAATGCGTGGTTTAATGGATATTTCCTGCACGAACGAGGACTACTTCTTTCTCAGAAAGAATCGTGACTAGTCAGATTTGAAGGGTCAGTCAGAAAACAGTACAGAAAGAGTCAGATAGATTGTATGATAGTATGAATAAATTAGTTGGATAAGCAGTTGTTGAAAGGAATTACTTTTGAATGAAATAGGTAATATTTTGTATAAAATATTTATTTATTCGATGTAAAAGTGTTATATAGTGATATATCAGAAAAACATAATTTATTCTCATAGTGAAAAATGCTTGAATGAGGGAACCGTTCTATATGTAGATCGTTGATCTCCCTATCGTGCACTACGCAGTCAGTAATAAAAAATAAAGGATATGTAAGTGTGAGTTGTCTCTTGTCGAGAAGTGCATAACCAATAGTGGATATTATGAATTGGTGAGTACCGTTGATGTTTTTTGACTTGTTTATCACTGTTTAATAAAGTGTGAAATATACAATATTACCTTCTGATAATTTAATTGATATAAGAAGTTTAAAATACATTAGAAGTTAGATAAATAGGTTGTTAAGCAGAACTCTTCTGTGATAACGATCCCTGATTCAGTAAGTAGGACCCACGTATAAGTTTAGTTAATTACTGAATCTAAAGCGTGGCTGTGCCACCCCCCCAGGTCGCACAACATCGCCTCCAAGGTACACTCCTTATATTGTATTTGGGTTAGCCTACAACTTGTACATATTGGCAATTGCTTTTATCGTTTTTAAGCAACTAAGCATCTTAGCTTTGAATGCAGTAATACTGTATACAAAGCAGCCATTACCGTAGTTGGTTTGCGTCCAGTGTCGACTTAATCTTTGAACAATATAGCAGTTGATTTTTTGACATACCACAGTCACAGTATTAAATTTGTAGTGATGTCAGCGCCAATCATATTGCAAGCTTAAATGAATGTCAGTGCATTACATCAAATGTCTACTTTTGTGTAATTTAAACAAGGTGATATATAAGCACTTCATATGATACAGGCACTTAACCGAAGTGATATGTTATGCAATTTATCCAAAATGTGTAGCCTGCATTTTGACCAACTTGATATATATATGCACTTTACCAGCGCAAGACTGTCTGTTACTTATTTCAACAAACTATAAATAACATGGAATGGCAGATGAAATGGTGTGTACTATAAGCAAAACTCAGACCCTAAACGTAAAATATGATTCAAACTTTTAAGTGTACACTGTTCAGTGTTAGCCTATTGGGTATCAGCAGATGCAGTTGTTGTCACAGGGTGCACTTCAGTAGTATGCCCGTTTGCAGATAACCTTAGCCCTAAACAATGCTACAGGAGCAGAAGTGGGCAACTGCTACTTCGAAAATAGCAGCGCTACCTCTCTCGCTATTTGCTGAATATAATAGTGGAACTACTCCTCCCGCTACTGAACAAAAATAGTAGCGAGCTATCACTACCGCTACTTTTGGTGCACTTTTGAAATTGATGCTGTTTTACAGAAGTAGGGTTTATTTTAGACAGTTTAAAATGTTACCAATTTTATTGGATGCTCTTTTTCAAAACAACCATGATCTGAAAATAATAGTCATTGAAAAGTTATGATATAGAAATTGTTCATTTCACAGCAAATGCACATACAAATGAAACTTAGACTGCAGACACACATAAAGTGCATTTACTTTTGTAAGTGCATTGCTGCAGGTTTATCATTCGCCTTTATCAATGCTGGTTTCCAGTGATGTACGCGCATACAAAAAATATTGACGCCGTCAGCGTAACCGCAAACGTTCGAAAAACCATACGCCGTATGCGTTAACGTAACTTGTAAAAAAAGTTGGCGGCGTCAGCGTCAGCGCATACACTAGCGTAAACTCATTTTGTTTCCTAGGTGCCAAACATTCACACGGTATAAACCACTTGAAACAAACAAGTTTTATTTTGAATTTCCACGAAGAAACACA